>Ga0214919_10000017_pt1 | contig 266439 bp, 234 predicted proteins | sample LL1503_MetaG_FD_177994 | JGI IMG/M metagenome (GOLD analysis project Ga0214919, IMG submission 177994) | Freshwater microbial communities from Lake Lanier, Atlanta, Georgia, United States - LL-1503 | ecosystem: Environmental > Aquatic > Freshwater > Lake | place: USA: Georgia | collected... | reverse complement strand
CTACACACATCCTTAATCCTTTCTCTTCTTCTATGTATCTTTTCAACCTATATTCTTTGTACATCTCTTTCTTTTCACGCATTTTTATTCCTTTGCTTCCTTCTCCTTTTATATATATTTTGTATTCATATTGGAACCTACGGTTCCATTAAAACCTCCCTTGAGTAACGAGGACACCACCACTACGTGGCGGCGCCCTCATAAGGTTTATCCTATGGTGTTGGATGATAAAAAAATTGATTCTTTCATATACTTTCTTCTTTTTTGTAATATCATAAAATCCAACATCATGGTAAAGAATACTTTCGGTGGTTCCAAAGCCAAATCGTTTGCGCGTAAAAATTTATCTATTCCAGCGTCTTCTTTCATTTCACCTTCTTCTCCCTTTGAATGTATTGGTTGCGTTCATAGATTGTTAGGTAATGGAAGATGTCTTGTGAAAATAATCCATCCATCCATTACGGATATTCAATGTGTTATACGTAATAAATTCAAAGGGCGTTCCAAACGTAACAACCTTATTACGATTGGCTCTTTTGTATTAGTCGGGTTGTATGATTGGGAAGCGCCTAATTTTAAAGGTTCAGACCTTCTTCACGTATACAGCGACGAAGATATATCTATCTTACGTAATTCTTTTAACATAAATTCTATTTCGGTTGCTTCGTTTGAAATTTCTTCATCTTCTTTTGTGGATACAAATCTCATATTCTCTGCGACAGAAACATCTACCGAACCTCATACAGAAATTTCTACGGAAACAACCATCACAGAAAATGCTGCGATAGATTTTGATCTGATCTAAACAAATATAAATAATAAGTTTGCATAATACCCATATATTAAAGACATATGTTTCGTTCTTCTATCCTTATTTTCAAAAATAAACAATATAGTTCTCATAGTTTTTTTCCATCCAACCATCACGTTCTTATTTCTGCAGGATTTTTTGTTTCATGTTTTTCATGTGCATGTTATCATTGCTATAATGTAGTCAATCGTATCAAACGCCATTAGACGAAAACTCGTACATCCGCAGGATGGGAGAGTTTCGTAGGGATGTCGGGAACGAAGTGGAGACATCAACTCATAATAAAAAATTGAAATGTTTTTATTATGATTGATTTAATATTATGTGATGTCAGAATCCAGTCCCACACCGAAACAAGATGATACAGTTATGAACCATTTGTATAAATATGCATTCCTGTTTGTATTGTATAGCTCCCATATTATTATCTACCACTGTTCTTCCATTCTACATGCGACATATTGCACGCCATTCACGTGGATTGGACTCCTACAATCACCATTTGTAGCAACTTCTCCATATTGTGTTTCATTCCAATGGATTATTTATTATGGAGGAATATATATTCGCCATACCTGGATGATTGTTGGCATGTTTGTTATACATACGTTTCTTTCATGGAAAACCCTTATTAAACCCTTACATAATTAAAAATTGAATTGCTAATTTTGGAATTCAATTCTACAACATAAAACATTTTATTTAAACCACCATGTCAAACTACGAAAATCCTCCGACTATCAATGATACATGTATGGTATGTATGGATGTTTACGCTACCAAAAAAAACATACATGTACCCACCACATGTGTTCATCACATTTGCAAAAAATGTGTCAAACGTTGCAAAGAATGTCCCTACTGCAAGATACCCTATGTGAACGCTCGTAAAGAAAAAACACCTGCCCAATGTATGATAAAACACATATATTTTATACGTAAAAATTTGCATCAATTGATCATAATGGTTGAAACCAACCGAAACAATTTTGGAAATCATTTTGATATTCATTACAATTCTATGATTGACAGCATGACCAATCATATTGTTATTATGGAAAAACAATTGCAAGATCTATTACCTGTCAGAGAACGTACCAAGCGAAGACAAACGTTGTTGAATCACCCCTACAATAATAATCATCTTCACCGATATCTATTATCATTCAATTTGATTACCGATATTGATGATCCATAAAAGAAAAATATAAAAAAAATAAAAAATATGGAATTATGTTCCGAGATGTCTAGTACAGGATGTCCCGTTCCTCAAGAACTTACGTTCTTGTGGGACATATTTTTTATAAACGCCCTCTGACCAAACCTACAGTTAACATCCCTTGTCGGTACGTCGTCTATCTCCTGGTGCTTTTCAACTCTGGTGTCCTCTATAATCGTTGTCTTTGACATGACAGAAATAAAAAATTGATTTGCCTTTTTTTACTTGTTTGATGATACTACCAATTCAAACGAAAACAACCAACCGAAATCATGAACGCATCTGCCGCTACCGTTACCATGTCCAAGAAATCCGCTGCTATGGAAGCAGTCAATCAATTGATTCGTTCCACAGATACGAATCAAGAAGGTAAGGAATGTATTGTCATTGACTCCCCTCCTACTTCTGAACCGGTTCAAGAATCCAGTGACGCGTCGTCCTTGCCTGGAATGTCCCAAACAACATCTCAAGAAGTTGTTTCTGTTCCCAAGAAACGTGCCGCGCCCAAGAAAACCAAGAAAAATGACGAAGCTGCGGTTGCTTCCACCGATGAAGCAGCACCTTCGGTAGAAGGTGAAGTCGTTCCTCCTGTGGAAGAAAAGCCTAAGAAACGTGCTGCGCCCAAGAAAACCAAGAAAAATGACGAAGCTGCGGTTGCTTCCACCGATGAAGCAGCACCTTCGGTAGAAGGTGAAGTCGTTCCTCCTGTGGAAGAAAAGCCTAAGAAACGTGCTGCGCCCAAGAAAACCAAGAAAAATGACGAAGTTGCGGTTGCTTCCACCGATGAAGCAGTACCTTCGGTAGAAGGTGAAGCCGTTCCTCCTGTGGAAGAAAAACCTAAGAAACGTGCCGCGCCCAAGAAAACCAAAAAAAATGACGAAGTTGCGGTTGCTCCCACCGATGAAGCAGTAGCACCTTCAGTAGAAGGTGACGTCGTTCCTCCTGTGGAAGAAAAGCCTAAGAAACGTGCCGCGCCCAAGAAAACCAAAAAAAATGAGGAAGCGGTGATTGCTTCTACCGATGAAGCAGCAGCACCTTCAGTAGAAGGTGAAGTCGTTCCTCCTGTGGAAGAAAAGCCTAAGAAACGTGCTGCGCCTAAGAAAACCAAAAAAAATGAAGAAGCGGTGATTGCTCCCACCGATGAAGCAGCAGCACCTTCGGTAGAAGGTGAAGTCGTTCCTCCTGTGGAAGAAAAACCTAAGAAACGTGCCGCGCCCAAGAAAACCAAGAAAAATGAGGAAAAAAACATAGTAGTGAATGAACAAACCAGTGCAATTTTGGAAGAAGATATCATCAGTTCAGATGTGGTAGTAGAAAAAATGATTACAAAAATGGCAAAAAAAATTGTAGCTGACGCCGTAGAAAACGCATTGGAAGAAACAAAAGAAACCAAAAAGATTACAACTCTTCGTGCTCCTATAGATTATCTACAACCATTTCTCAATAATATACCCAATGTTGCATCTTTTCCAAAAGAATTGAAAGAACCCTTTGAAGCATGGTTGAAAACTTTGGGAGAATCTGAATGGAAAACCATGACCGTATTTCCAAGTATCCAAAAAAAAGAAGATGATGATGTTGTGAATGAAGTGGAGGAATCTGTACATACGCAAAATATGGATGATTTTGAAGAGATTGAACTCATAGTAGAGGAATGTGTAATTGAAGGTGAATTGTATTTAATTGATAGTGACCAAAATTTGTATCATCCTGAAACACTCGCTTATGTTCGTAACATGAACTATGAAACATAAGACTTATACCACACGTGACAAACATAAATAAATAGACAAATAAATATAAACTTTCCTACAAATTTCAACATCTATTTTCGCATCATGTAACCCTTGTGGTTCAATATCGTATATTTGTATATATAAATTCTCCAATTTGGGGAATTTTTTTTCCAACCGTGTTCGTACGATTTGCCCATTGGACAATGTGTGTTCTTTGATACATTCGTGTTCTGTCAACGGAAGTTCCAACGATTTATAAGAACGTTTCCATAGATTGGTAATTTTAATTCCGTGTTTCATGGTACAAAAGATGTCTTTGTTATGAATATGTTCATAGATCGGATTGAAGATATTTTCAGGAAACGGACAACCTTTTTCTATCATAGAAGCGTAGTTACGCATAATTTCTACTTGTATCATTTTTATATCAAACGAAATGTTATGAGCAACCACACGGTTGGATTGGGAATAAGCGCGATAAAAGGACACAAGTGCGTCTACAACAGGTATTCCTTGTTCGCACAATTTTTCTTTGGTAATACCTGTAATATGTTGTATTTGTTCACTAATTTCTATGGTATCCGATAATTGAATATATGAATTGTAAGATTCCACAATTTCCCCGTTGGTTTCGTCCAACAATTCATACGCTAATTGAGTCATATAGGGATATTCATTCAATTTGGAAGAAGTTATTTCATTGGTATAAAACAATCCGGTGGTTTCCGTATCAAATATCAATGTATAGGATGACTGTTCCATATTCCTCTGGACTCCACGCTTCGCAGAGTCGTCATTCAGAATATGCGTTGCCACATGCATATTCCTCTGGACTCCACGCTTCGCAGAGTCGTCATTCAGAATATGCGTTTCCACATGCATATTCCTCTGGACTCCACGCTTCACAGAGTCGTCCTTCAGAATATGCGTTTCCACATGCATATTCCTCTGGACTCCACGCTTCGCAGAGTCGTCATTCAGAATATGCGTTGCCATATGCATATTCCTCTGGACTCCACGCTTCGCTGAGTCGTCCTTCTGAATATGCGTGGATATCCTCCGCTCCTCTACGGATACCACATTCAGAACGTTACAATCTTCTAAATTCGTAGTTAGTGGGACTTCAACCACCTTACCAATTACCGTCTTATTTGAACGTAAATTGTAAGTATGCATGTTTCAATATATTGTATAATGCATAACATAACATACATAATCATAAAAAAATCAATTTTTATGATTTACGAGGTTGATACATTCTTTACTCTTGTTGCATATTCCTCTGGACTCCTACGTCGTCCTTCAGAATATGCGTGGATATCCTCCGCTCCGCTACGGATACCACATTCATCACACATTCCTTTTTTTTTCGCAAATTTAGAGGTTGATGATACTTTACCACTCAAAATACTATTTGGTTTGTTGTTTTCGTTGGAATTCTGTTTAGTTTCTTCATGCCCCAATAATGTAAGATCTTGAACTGATTTTTGTGAACGACGAAGAGACATGGTTTTATTATATGATTGATTCACATATTGGAAAATACAAAAAAATCAATTTTATATTAGACGATGTGAGCTTCCCATATATATTTACAAAATGCCCATGATTCTACCGGTTTGGGAGATGTCTCCAATATAGATAGAGACGACGTACCGACAAGGGACGTTACCTGGAGGGTTGGTGGAGATGGTAATATATATTTCATTTGTTCTTCCACGGTACAAGGTGATCCTATCGTAAAATTAGAACAGAAATCCGTAGATAAATAGGCATACAAATCGGTGAATAAAGGAGGATAATCATATTCATATTGCCATTTCCAGTCAGGACATCCTGAAGTATAATACAAAAATACCCATTCCATTCCTTGTAAATAATTATAACAAATACGTTGAATATCTTGACGTGTCGGATTTTTCATATGAAATAGCGCTTTATAATACCGTGTTTGCCATCCTACATCCCGTGGTGAAATATACAATTCTTCCCCACGTAACTGTATGGGAGCGTGCAACAATGACGTTTCCTTTTCTTCGGGTGTGTTTTCCGGAAAATATCGTTTGTATTGCTTTTCCCGAAGGTCATATTCTTGTAATAATAATTCGTGTTCTATTTTTGCTAGTTGTTGTAAAAAATAGGAAAACAAATTCCATTGTACTTTACACACAGATGTAATAGGATCATATACCACCAATTGTGTATATTTTACAGGTAAATGATAATAAATGTCCATTAAAATACGAATTCCATTGGTACGTAAATTCAAGGTAGGAAAATGCGGTAAAAAATCATTGCCTAACAAAAAACACAGAAACACATAAGAGGTATATTTACTCATCACAGAGATTTCTTTAGAAGGATGTACTAATTCTTGATCAATGGATTGGGTAAACGCTCCTATATCAATAAAATAAGGTTCATTGGGATGCTGAAAATGAATGGGTATACGTGCTTTGAAAAATTCTGGGGCTTCACGAAATACAAACAATTTACGAAAAAAGGGTTGATGATATAAGGCTAACATAATCAAATCCGAATCCAACCCGTAGATTGCAGCAGTATCTTGTGACGGTGGATAAGAACGTATATGTTCCATCATTTTATGTTCTCCTTCACCTGCCTCATTGGAAGTAGAAATTACGATTTTTACGGTTGCTGTCGGTACTCTTTCAAGAATTTCTGGAATACGTTGTGACAAGTATTTCATAAATTCGGTTCCTGGTGTGATCATATTCGTATTGAACAACAAAGGTATGTTTGATTTTTGTGCGATTGAGGAACGTAATCTACGCATTTTCTGTTGTTTCATTTTTGCCATAGGTGCAACACCATCAAATGCAATGTATACGGATTTATTGGGTGAAATGGACTGTATAATTTGTTGAATATTATGTAATACGCCGTCTACAATCATTTCAAAAGAGGGATCGGAATTGGTTTTCAATAATTCGTGATATACGTCATACACAATTGAATTACAATCCATAAATAAATGATTTAATATACCATATTGTTGTTGAATAGTAATCGCACTCAACAACACGTGAACATGAGACTTGATAATATATGAAAAATAGGCAGGAATTCCCATGATGTAATAATAGAATATATCATCATTCTTTTATCTTATTTTTTTGTCATGATTGTATAACATAATATAATATACCATGTCCAATCAATATAATATTTTCAATGTACTATATTTGATATTTCGTTTAGCACCAATTATTATCATAAGTTTTTTCATATTACAGTCATTTTTTGGAGTAGACCCCAAAGGTTTTGTATATTTGATAGGATTATGTTTGGCTACGCTAGCAACTAGTTTTGTAGGGCAATTGTTGTCTATAGGTATGGGTGACGATTTTCAGGAAGGACAAAGTTTCAAATGCAATACCATGTATTTAGGTTCCATACCAATGGACAATAATGCGATCGTAGAGCCGTTTTCAAAAATTCCCTTGAGTGTCATGTTGTACGCATATACATTTTCCTATTTGTTTACTTCCTTCATAGCACCTCCTGTGACTTACAAGAATGCACTGATATCCTTGCAACAAAATTGGACAGTATTTGTACTATTTCCCGCATTGATACTATTTGAAGTCGTATGGATATTAAACAATGCGTGTAACCGGATATTGTTTATTCTTTTGGCGATGATCATCGGTGCATCTATGGGCGCATTTTGGACTTTTGTGATTCGTTGGACCAAAGATGATTCTTTGCAATATGTGAGTTTAAAGCATATTGATGTTTGTAGCAAACCGTCCAAAACAGTGTACCGTTGTAGAAATATCAATAGTTCTGCTACGGTAAAATCTGTGAATAAATAGAATGGATGTGGCAACGCATATTCTGAAGGACGACATAGAAGTCCAGAGTAGTGGAGGCATCCGAAACACTTCAAGGGTTGGTAGATACCGGTCCATCAAATACATCCATATGGGTCTGAAACCATTCTTTCAATTGTGTAGTGATATTTTGTCGATGCATATCATCCGCGAGTAAACGTATATTTTTGCTTTTACGACCAAAGACTTTGATAAAATTTTCAACAATATTCGCAGGAATGGCTTGGGAATATTGTGATAATTCGTGTAATAAAAAGATTCGTTCATTTTTTCTGGCATTTACAGAATTATGAAAATGGAACAACATGGTTTTTAGTTCATCAAGATTACGTATTTGAAAAAAACGATTTTTTTCTATATATGCTTTGGCATGTTCAGCACATGTTGGACAAGGTAAATTAATACAGATAGTATTGATTATTTGCAATATTTCCATACGATTTTGTAAAAAATAAACAGGTTTCATTTTTTCTGCAATCATATGAAAAAGAAACCACGTGGGTTTACCCCATAACATTTTGGGTTTGTTCGTTTCATCAGTACCTTGTGTCACATGACGTAAATTTCTAGTATAATTTGTAACAGGAGTCGTAGACGCCACCGTTTGAATAGGGGAATTATGATATTGTAAGGTCTGTGATGCCAAGGTAGATGATGAAAATTTCCGTTTAGCAAAAGGAAAGCTAGTTGTAACTGGTATAATGAAATCAGTGGATGGTGTAATTAATGGTGGTTTCGTATTCACAGTTAAATTCATTTGTCTCATTTTTAATCTTGTAGAAATAGTATAAGATTAAAATATAAAATTATAATAAGAATAATAACATGCAAAATGATACCTCCACCATGTTCACGGCATCATCCACCAATACCGAAAGTACGACCACAAACAAAGAACAATTGATAAAAGTGATCAAAGATTGGGTAAAAAATGACAATGAAATACGAGTATTACAAAATGAACTGCGAATACGTAATCAAGAAAAAAAGAAAATTACAGGAACACTCATGGAAATCATGCGAAACCATGAAATAGATTGTTTTGACATCAATGATGGCAAAATTTTGTACAAAAAAAAGAATATCAAACAATCCATCACCAAATCGTATTTAATGAATATTCTTTCCAATTTTTATCAAGGTGATACCAATAAAGCAAACGAGCTAAATACATTGATTCTATCCCAACGTAAGACATCCGTCAAAGAATGTATTGTCCGTAAAATTTCCGGAGAGAAATAATCACGAAAAGTCAGGTATCAAATACGAATTATCAACATTTTTTTTTGCCTTGGCAATAATTCTAGGATTTTCTTTTCCTTCTAAAATGTCCTCTGTATGATACACATTGTCGTATTCATCAATGTAATAAATAATCCCATTGATTTCTTCCGTTGAAATTTCCATTTTTTTTGTTTGTGGTACCAATGATTTTTCATGATTTGCATTTTCTAATTTGGCGTGTGTACCGCAATATTCACAATTTTTTTTCTTCTTACGTGTACATTGTATTCCATCAGAACGTTTTGCAATACATAATAAATGTGATTGTACGGATGATGCTGACGAATTCGTCGCGATATCTTTTTTTGACAGTGACAATTTAGGATACTCATAAATATATTCCATCAATTCGCGAATTTTTGTACGTTCTAATTCGGTAGACTGAGGAGTGATTAGCTCCAATATATTGATTTTTTGTTGTAATTCCGTTTTGAATTCAACAATATACGTCTCAATCGTTTTATTAATAGCTTCCATGATGTGCAGTGTTTTCCAAACAGATATACTCATTTATTATATCTGTTTTTTTTAATCAATTTTTTTACATTTTTTGAACAAGGACAAAAAATTAAGAATACCGGCAAAACAAATCCATATTTGATACGGTAATAAAATACACATCACCCAAAAAGGTAACAATCTATACGTATATTGCAAAATGAATCCAGTGGTAATGATGATGGACAATAAAATAAAAAATGCTAACAATACATCTTTGTTTCCAAAATAGGCAAACGACCACAATACATTGCATATTAGATTGAACCCATACAAAAACAACAATATTTGTTTGTTGGATGAATTTGGTAACATCAAGGTATTTGCCAAGGCAATGGCAATCAAAATATACAAAAGTGTCCAAACAATGGGAAATACATAATTTGGTGGAGTAATACTCGGACGAATACATTTATACCAAGGACTTTTTACGGATTCCATGGTTCCACTAGGTATCAGCATCACAACAATGACAATAAAAAAAGCGGTTAGATACGAATATGTTTGATTCATGTTTCAATGTATATAATATGTCATTAGAATAACCCATACATTTGCTTAAGAATTTGTTCTGCTTCTAAACACGATTCTTTCAATATATATCGTATTTGATCTTTTTCAACCGATTCTGTGAATGCTAAACGTAGAATACTCTCTGTATGATGAGGATGTATTTTTTTGAATCCACAAAATGACAATGTTTTCTCTTTCTCATAAAATCGTTGATACAGCAGGTATTCTAGAATACGTCCTAAGGTACTATCTTCGTCTTCCAATACAATATCATAACAATGATCCATCGTAGTTGCACTTTTGTTAATTGGTATTTCGTTACGAATCAATGCTTGTACAAAATCAACCACCTTGTTTTGCAAAATAACCAATGCTTTTTTAATGATTTCAATGTTGTCATAGATTCCAATACTATGGATCGTATAATCAAAACTATGTTTCACAAAATATCTTTGTGCATCTAATAGTTCAAAATTGCGTTTTTCAAAGGCGATTTCCTCATTCGTAATGGTGGAATATGTCTCATGTAATTTTTTTTCACGGTTGGACCATTCTTTGTCCGCCAAAGCTTTGTCCAATGTATTACAATAGGTGCATTTTGACACCACATTAAACATACTATTTACCTTTGCAGTTGATACAGAAAACTCTGCCGAAAATTTTACATGTTCGCCGGGAATCGCATCACTAATTTTCGGTCTTAGACGACATAAATCAATATAGTAATGTGTCACTGGATCTGGGGGAAATATTTCGTGTGTTTGTTCTTTGGTCGTATAATTACCGGTTTCTTTGTTTTTAATACGAAATTGTTCGGTAGTTACAAACATAAGTTCATCGGTATTGTTTTGTACATCTACTTCTAAAATGTACTTGTCTTTCAATAAATCCAAATCTTTTATATGAATCGGTATACAACTCAAACGTTGTTTCAAAATTTCGTTATGAAGACGTGATGTATTGATTTCAAAATTACATTGATTTACTTCTTCGTTCTCCGAACGTATCACACATACTGGAATATCTGTAATGATGGTACGCCGTAATGCGTTTGCAAAACATGTTGGAATATTGGACAAGGTAAAATGAAAATCTCCTTCCATTTCTATGGTGTTGTCTATTTGTACTCTGATCATTTGGGTAGTTGGTGTTTTTGATTTGGATAAATTCACAGTTGGTTTAGGACGAAATTCCGAGGACAAATCCGGAGAGTTGAAACTGCCTTGTTCAGCGGAATCATCCGGTTGTGCGCCTATATCTAATTCATTGTCTTCCTGTTTTTTCATCATTAGGGGACTCGTCTTTTCAGCAAGATACGTGGTTTTGATATCTGACATGATTCTTCTTCTTCTTATATTGTTATTATAAAAATAATAGCATTTAAATCAATTTTTTACAATATGATATTTTTGTATTTTTGTAATATGTATTTATAATTTATAGTATGAGTTCCAACAACAATGCGTTAAATACTTCACACAAAAGTAACCCTCATAATAGTTCAATAAGAAATCACCCTCATAATAGTTCACAAAAGAACCTCTTGAGTGATATTTCTCAAAGAGGCAATACTACCAGTGTGCCCTTAAGTGGAAGAGTACAACCATTGAACTTGCGTAATATTACAGAAATTCAACCATTACCGCCACAATATAACGATAAAGAACGATTGAATTCGTGGCCAGAAGATGCCGACTATTTGTTGGAAAATATTCGGTGTAATTCCATCATACTGTCTGATTATCACAAAACCCAATATTTTATTTTACAGTCTCGTTTAAAATATTTTCGTATACCCATTATTATCATCTCGGCATTTGCGTCCGTATTAAACATTGGTCTTCAACCTTATTTAGATCAAAGCTATATTTCTGTACTTTGTGCGATGTTAAGTCTAATTACCGGATTGATCGGTTCCATAGAACTTTTTTTACAAGTACAAAAAAAAATGGAAAATGAACTGATGAATAGTCGGGATTTTTATTTAAATGCGATTGATATCTACAAAGTATTGTCCTTGGAACCTGAACATAGAAATGGGGATGGTTTGAAATATTTGGATGGTAAATTTGCCGTGTATTGCAAAATGATTGAAAATTCCAACATTATAAATAAATCCATTCAGGATCAATTGGCTCCGATAGATTCCAATATGATTGAAAAAATATTATCCAATACTTCATGCAATGGTGACACTCATTCCATGATTTCTTCAAAACAATACGGTGATTCTGGAGCCAATGGTTCAACAAAAAAACCCCGAAATTCCATTTATAAATCCATGGCAACCAAAAAAGAAAAACGAGCCAATACATGGACAGAACAATTCATGTCTTATTTTTTCAATCAACCTGTCGTAAAAGAATCACGCGAATTGAAACGTTCCAGTAGTTTTGATAATATGTTACAAAAATATGATGAACGATCACGTAGTTCCTCCATAAATGCCATGAATAATGCGTATAAACCTTCCAAGAGTAATTTGTATCGGGCATACCCCATACAATCTACTGTGTACAAAAATTCAGACATAGAATCAGTTGTTTCAGATATGGATTCCATAGATACGACTGAACGATTTGATATTTATTGCAAGATCATAGAAAAATCCGAGCTATTTGATGATGAAATACTGGAAGAAATCGCTCAAATCATGTCGTTTAATAACGAAATATTTAGTTTGGAAGAACGTGTCAGAATATATTGTCATATATTGCAACACCAAGATGCTATCGGAGGTAAAAACGTCATGAATGGATTGAAAAATATTTTGATTGGAGATTATTTTCAAAGAAAACCCAAAAATGAACCCATGGATATGGAAAATCAATTGAAATTGTTCAAATCTTTGATGTTTTTTAAAGATGCCTTGGGTCCATCTACCATTGAAAAAATAAAACAATTCATGATGCAAAATGTCAAAAATCAATCCAAATCTTCCAGTGAAATCAAACAGGGAATGATGCAAAAATTATTTAATATGAATTTTCAAGGTCCGCGCCCTATGGATCCAAAAAATGAGGATATTGAAACCGGAAAAGACATTTCCAGAAATGACATTGATAAATATATCAAACAACAAATCTCGGAAATATTCAACTATGAAGACACCGCGATTCCTTTGGTGGCTTTGAATCGTATCTCACGTTCACGTGCAAATTCTGAAAATAAAAATGAAAAAAATACCTATTCTGAAAAATATGGCGGTAAAACATCATTGGCAAATGTTAAAAAATTGTTTGATCCGATGTTTGATTCTTCACGTCAAGGTACTCCTACCAAGACTCATAAAAAAGGTTTTGATAATTCAAACACCGGCACCGGCGATACAAAACAAAGAAATTCTTCTTGGTCAAAGAGTTCGCGCGGTAAACCATCACCTCACCCTTCTACCGCATCTTTGGCACAAAAAAATATAGAGCCTGAAAAACATTCCAGTAGCGATTCGGAAGATTGGGCATCTTATTCTAATCATGGTGCACCCAATAGCTTCACTTTTCCAAGTCATCCTGAAACGAAGTCACCTCCGGATGCTGCCACAACTATGTTACCGGCAGAATCGGTAACTAATTCTAACAAATTATTAGAACCCCAAAATATCATTATTGTTACGACCGAACTTGCGGATTCCATCACAGGAAAAACTACACCTCCCTTAGCTCCAATATCAACACACGCACATTTTATTACGGATTCTTCTGTCAATTTATTTACGCCAGGAAACATCTGAACAGGAGAGTGTTGTCCACGGATATACGGGATAATCTTCCAAGGCTTCCGACCATTCTTTGTATTTGGGATGATGTTCTATAAAAGGTTTGACTTGAAACCCTTTTCCACAACAGGGTCCAAAGATACCAAGAAATTCCATGTTTTTTGCCATTTTTGCATCCAATACTTTCCCATCGGTACATCCATGTGGATAATTGGATGCATAATAAGATGCGTCATCGTAGGTATGCACACAAATCGTGGTTGCTCCCGGCTGTTTTTTCTTGGTACTAATGTTGTAATGATCCGATAGTATCGCTTGGGCATTTTTCACATTCAATTTACCATAATACGTTTTGTACAACAATTCCTGGAATCGTTGATTACGAGCCCCGGAAGATGTTTTTGGATTGAAAAATTCGTCGTCGTTGGTCTCTTGGGCACGTAATTCGGGGGATATGGCACTGTTCATTCCATAATAAATGGCATTGTTGGAACGTTGTACATTGGTTATTTTTTGTCCTAGCTCACATATCATGATTTCATTGGTATTCACATCACCGAACAACCAAGAACTGGCATAATCACCCGCATTGTTGTTGGTCATGATTTTGGCATAATCATCCAACGTTTCTCCGTATTGCATTGCTTTACGTATTCGGCAAAAATAGGGAGAATTACCGTGATTGAAATCGGGTTGATAGGTTATGCCACTGATCGTGGTTTCACACCCTACCATTCCGGCTTTGGTAATGAACCAATCGGTTCCACTTGCAATACATCCGGCGGCGGTTTGCATACAGAATGGAATACCCTTTTCGGGGGTCACATACATGACAATATGAAAAAACATGCCCGAAACTAGACCCGTATGAGTCGTATGTCCCATGACAATGTTTCCGTGTTGTGTGGCTTTTCCCGTAGCGATAAATGCACTGCATCTTCCCGTCTTGGTACGTTTGGACGGATGGTTATGTAAATATTCGTACATACTACATAGGGCGTTCCAAGCAACCAATACATCTATGGAAATATCTACACCAGCATAACGTGCCCCTTCGGAAATACCGACAATTTCTTGGTAAAACTCTGGATAATGATTTTTAACGACGGGACGTATAGTACGTTGGCAAATTTGTAGGTATTTCTTGTAAGAAAATTCCAATTCGTTGGTGACAATGAACGGAAATTTTTCTTGTATCTTGGACAATTCTTCGTGTAACAGGAACCCATGCATGAATCCACGTTCTTTGGGATTTCCGGAGATATGAATCACTCTCCATCCGTGTTGTTGGGGGTGTATCGCAGGTGAATTTTTACATAGATTGCTGTAGATTTTACCAATATTTTTTTGGGTTTTTTTATGGTTGTTAGATTTTGTTGTTTTGGATTGTTTACTTGTTGTGTTCATATATCATTTTATGATATATTAACTAACTATCTGATTATGGATAAATAAACATCATAGCCAAAAGAATGAAAAAAAGAACAAAGGGTAAAAATACCAAGAACCAAGACAATCCGGGTGCACCTGCCCGGCAAATGAGATTCAACACCCATGTCCAAAACAACACATACAAAATTTTGATGAGAAAAAGCATGAATACACTAGAAACGTTGCATTCAAAGGATCCTAAACAATAGGTTTGATGTTCGGGTCCACCGAATTTATTTTGGAATACATAGTAATTTTGCAAAAACATGATGGTAATCGCCATCGTAGAAACGACTAAATAAAAATACGCAGGTGGGCATAAATCAGTTAATCCCACAATTTTCATTATTTCTGGGGGGGTTCTATGTAATATCATCAGATATATGTGTATAATATTAACAAACTAATTTACTACCTACCATTTTGTAATAACATTGGTTATAAGTTATCGGTTTATCCAATGCTTTTGCTAATGTTTTATCACTTATTTTCAACTGTTTCATACAATCATATTTATGTATGAATGTACGTAACAATTGATGTTCTTGGTCGTATTGACCAACCCCGTCACGATAAAGCAATGGTTCTCCATGTTGTTCTTCATAGGCTTGTTTCAATGTTTCATCGCATTGGTCATATAACATATAATAAAATCCATTCGTGAGTGTTTGTTTTTTTACTGGGGTATCCAGCGCAGAATTGGAGGCATATCCATTCATAGTTGCCGCAGTTTTTCTGTCAATATATACTTGAATAATTTCTGTTTTTTCTTGGTTCACCTTCGCTATATATCCTATATTTTGTATTTTGGTTTGTTTTGTAGGTGGCAAATTATGAATTATATTCGGATCTTTGTCACGTGATACGTATGCCCATCGGAAACCATGATAAATGGTATTTTCAGTGATTGCTTTGTCAATACTTGGACGTGCCAGACGCTGTTTTGTGTTCAACGATTCATTCAAACATTCTGATACGGATTCATATACATTATCTATGGTCATCGTTTCCGGATTTATTTTTTGTAATCTTGGTCCTAGTGTGACCAATGGTTGTTGGAAATTCGTGGTGGTACGGGTTTGTAATGTATTGTACTTGGTGTGGAGTTCTTTATGGGATTTTTCCAAAGATTGTAGTTGATGTAACATTTGTTGTTGATTTTGTAATATTTGTTGCATTAAATCATTTTGTGGTGTAAATGTGTTTTGCAAATTAAGATTAGATAATGCGTGTAAAATCATATCTTCAAAATATTTTTCGTCCATTTCGTTGAATCTTTGTATATTTTGATGAATGATTTTTTGCAAAGACTGGTAAGTGAATCCACGCCCTATGCGAAATAATTCCTGTTCTGATTCATGTCCGACTAGATCGGTGACCTTATGCATTCGGATATTGTCATGTGTATGTAAATATCTTTCAAAATCTTTGCATTTTTTTACAGCAAAACAATCCAACAAAAGAGGGTCTTCGTATTTGTTTTTATGTTCATTAAATCTACCTTCAATACCACGACGACTTTCTCCAATTTTAATCACATATTCTCCATTTTCATACTGTTTGACACGAAGAATATAAATAATATTCATGTTGGAATTGAATTGACTAAGTAAAACTTTTTGTCGCTCCAATTGGATTTGCTTTTGCGTATGTTGTTGTGTTTGTATCATTTGCTGGTTGACCTGCTCCAATTGCAGTTTTAATTCATTGGATTCTTCTTGAACAATGGTTTGCATAAGTTCTTCCAATTTAATAAAATATTCATGTATTTCGTGGGATTTCTTGGTGTCAGCTTTGATACATAACAATTTGAAGGTTTGTACGTTGAGTAATATATTTTGTTTATTATGACCACCATGTTTGTCAAAATCTTGCTCTCTCCCATGAGAAAGCAAGATTTTGTAATCCTTTTCTATGATGAAATGTTTTTCTAATAATTCTTTTGCGCGGATTTTTTGACTGAATCCCAACCATCGCCATATATTGTCCAAGTCTATAACATAATCATTCGTTGGATGATAGTTTAAAAAACAGTACAGTGAAGACACAAATAATTGTTGTTGGGTTTCGGTAAAAGTTTCTTTAATTTTATTAATAAATTTATTATTATATTCACGATTTAGACGTGTAATTGGGTTGGTTTCAATGAGAGCGACAAAATTCAGAGAGGTATCCATAACTGATATAGTATGTATGGTATTGTTTCTTTATATAGTTTTCGGTTTTGAAACCGAAAACAAGAAACGTTTTTGATATAGCGACTGTAAAATGATTTGTTTTCATATATAAATACATAAAGCCATACATTATATATACTACATTATATGACAATGAAGTGTTTAGCAAAAGACCGGAATAATAACGGATGTAGAAACCATGTAGTGGACGATACTAAATTTTGTAAATATCACGATTATATGATAGATTATACTGAGGAAATGTTAGAAAAATGTGTTTGTTGTAGTGGGTGTAATAAAATGCGATTTCTGGGTGAAAATGAAAAAACTTGTGAAAAATGTCGTGAACGAGCGAAGAAAAACCAAAAAAATACAAGAGAAAATATAATCATGTGTAAAAGTGAAGGGTGTAAATTTAAAAAATCAGATGAAAATGAGTATTGTATGAAACATCAAATATGTCTCTTAGTGAAAGAAGTTACATTACGTAATAAACGATTATGTTTTAATTATGTCCGCGGTTGCCGTGAAGAATTGGAATTAGATCATAAATACAACCGTTGTGAAAATTGTCTTATAAAAGACAGAGAAAAGGATAAAAAACGTCGCGGAGAAGCCAAAGTGAAGTGTGAATTGGTAAGTGAAAATACTACCGAAAAGAATTGTACTGTATGTTGCAAAGCTTGTCCTATGGAAATGTTCTATGGAGTCAATAATATGGTAACGAAAACTTGTTGTATGTGTCGGGAAGATAATAAAAAACAAGACGCCAATCGCGATAAGGAACACCGCAATGCATTGGCTAGACACCGAGTTTATTATAATTATCAAAAATGGGCAAAAAATCGTAATATTCTATTTGCAATAGATAAGGATTCTTTTGAAAATTTAATCAAATTACCATGCAATTACTGTGGAATAATACAAGAATCAGGTTACAACGGTGTAGACCGACTTAATTCTGATAGAATATACGAATTATCTAATTGTGTAAGTTGTTGTCAAATGTGTAATTATTTGAAAAGAACAGATACTGTTGAAATATTCATAAAGCGTATTGAACATATTCTTACGTATAATAATCATATTCTAGGTGAATTATTTCCAGAACTGTTCTCTAATCATACTCATATATCTTATTCTATATATAAAAAAAGATCAGTACGTCGTTCCATTGAATTTCATTTGACAGAAAGTATATTCAATGCAATTATACAAATGGATTGTTATATATGCGGTAAATCTACGACAAATACACATATAAATGGAATTGACAGATTTGATAGTAACTGTGGATATTTATCTGATAACTGTCGTGCATGTTGTCATAGTTGTAATTTTCTTAAAAATGACTATAATTATGATGAGTTTATGCAAAAATTACTACTAATTTATAAATTTACAAATAAACTAATATAAACTATTATTATTGCTTTTTTATTACAAAAGCAATAATTTACTTATTAACATTTTTTATATTTATCTGTAATGTAGTGAATATAATGTATGGTTTTAATTTGAATATGCTACCCCAGCCCTGAGGTAGAACATTTATTGTATTTTGTATGCATTACTGCAGTCAAAATGTTTAATAAAATAACTATTAACAACAAATGTTACCCCCTAAGTTTCCCTAGGGGACGGACTGTATCTTAACCCGGTTCAAGTTGCTTAGACTATCACCACCGAGCGACTACCGTTCAGTCTCTGACGGCCAACCATTGACTAGCATGTTACCAGCGTCTTTAGGTTGTAACCATGCGGATTGCCCAATCCTCAACATTATTACGATACCGGAGTTCTGTTCTCCGCCATGTGAAAGTTTCCTAATCACACTTCGTAGTTGAGGCTCTAAGGGGTTCCCCGAACAACAAGTAATCTTGCAAGGTATTACTACCTTACTAACAACAAGCGACCATATTAACAGGGGCATAACCGAAGTTTCCACAAACAGAGCCTGTTTGTTTGCGGCGGGTTGTTTTTTGGCACAGCTGAAAATATCTTTTTATGCCTGACATAACGCGAAGAACATTGTAGTTCACTGCGTACACACGAACCTTGGCAGTGGCGGTACCAGCAACCGTGCCAGATGAGAGCACCAATTGGAGTACAGCGTTATCAATTCGTGAGAAATTGCAACTCCCGCTTGGTTGATGTTCTTCGGGGCGTAGAGCAAAGGAGTACACATTGATACCGGTATCGGGGGCGCGGGTGTGGTGTTGGAAGGGTTGGACCACATCAAAGTAGGAGCCTTCACGTTCAGAGAATCGGTCTTGACCATTGAGTTGCAATTTGGCAGTGACCACTGGGTTTTCACCCCAGCAATGCATGTCAAGGGCGGTTTCAGCAAGAACGAAGGTACCGGCATCGGACACATAGGAACCTTGGTCGGCAGCACCGCTGTTGGCAGTGTTGAAAGGAATATCTGTGGCGGCGCCGGTTGCCCAGTTGGGAGTACCGGTAGTAGGAAGAGTGGTGGAAGTGGCGGTACCGTCCATGGCACCCGCCATTTCAAAGACACCCGAGGACACGATGAAGTTACCAGAGGCAACTTCAGCAGGACCACCGAAAGCGTGGATGGCGTTGGGAAGAGCATCAATGGCATCAGTGTAGTTGAAGGGTTGGGCACCCAAAGTCTTGAAAAGAACTTGGGTGTTGTCCAAGGAGGCGCAGTAATCCACGTTGGCATCGGGTTGAACAACCCAGATGAGTTCCTTGCAAGGGTGGTTGAAGTTCAACTTGATCTTGTTGGAGGAGGAACCGACGGATTCATCACCTGTGAATTGCACCTGTTCAATGAGGTATTCGTGGGGATTTTGTGCCATCTTACGACGTTCATCTGTGTCCAAGAACACATAGTCAACGTAGAGGGAGGCAGCCACCAAGGATTGTTGGTAAGGAACGGTGGCGGAAACAGTGCCGGAACCGTATTTGTTGGTGAGGGTCTTGACAGCCCACAAGCATTCACCGATGGGGCGGATATCAAGGTTGATTTTCACTTCGTGGTATTGAAGGGCGATCAAAGGAAGTGACAAACCAGGGTTGCGGGTGAACCAGAACAACAAAGGAATGTAAAGGGTGGTTTCTGGGAGGGCGTTACGGGGGGAGCACACTTGGGAAGGACCACCGGCAGCTGAGCAAGGACCAGAGATTTGGGCAAAGGTGGGGTCAGTGATGTAGGTAAGTTGTGTGGTGTTACCAATCATCTTGAAGTAGCCACGTTGTTGTTCAGAGGACAATGTGAGCTGATTCCAGATGTGCATCCAATCACCGTATTGACGGTCAATGCGTTGACCACCAATTTCCACTTCCACTTGAGCGATGAGTTGTTCACCGATGAAATCCAACCAACGGGCATAGACACCATCAGAGTTGGTGGCAGGAGCCATGGTTTGGTTGATTTCAGGGAGAGTCACCTGTAAGTATGTGCGGTAGGCGAGATCACCGTTACGACTGATCGTGCAGGTAACTCGGCGACCGAAATCAGCTTGACCTGAAAAGGTTTGTTCAATGGATTCCATTGCAAAGTTTGTGTGGCGTCTGTAAGACACCTTCCAGAAAGTGATCTCGGGAGTTCCCGTCAAAAAAACGTCCTGGGCACCATAGGCAACCAATTGGAGCAAACCACCTGCCATCTTATATTATAAGTATAGACTAACAAAAGAAAATAATTTCAGAAAAAGTATAAAAAAATTATCCGAAAAAATTGATTTTCCAAATCCAATAAATTATTTGAATTCTACCAATCATGTCTAAACAATATCGTCGTTTATGTGCATGTGACACGTCTATACCCTCTTTTGCTTATCCGGGAGAAACTATCGCAACTCATTGCGCCTTGTGTAAAACCGATACCATGGTTGGTTTATATAAAAAATGTATATGTGGTCTCAAACAACCCTGTTTTGATTATCCTGGAATAAAAACCGCTAAATACTGTGTATCTTGTAAATTAGAAAATATGGTCAATGTGAAAGACAGATTGTGTCAATGTAATACAACACAACCATCCTACAATTTTCCGAATGAAACAAAAGCGATTTGCTGCAAAGAATGTAAACAACCTGATATGGTCAATATCAAAGAAAAACGAAAATGTGTATGTGGTCTGTCACGTCCATTATTTAACTTCTCTGGTGAAGAAAAGCCTAAATACTGTGCATCGTGTCGTTTACCAGATATGGTAGATATTATGAATCGTCGGTGTTTTTGTCAAAAATCAGTACCAATCTTTAATTTACCAGGCGAAACTAAAGCATCTCATTGTTCTTCCTGTAAATTACCTGGCATGATTAATGTCAGAGATAAACGGTGTCAATGCAATTCGGCTTTACCCTCCTACAATTTACCCCATGAAACAACATATATATGTTGTATAAAATGCAAAACACCTGATATGATATGCTTGAAAGACAAAAACCGAAAATGTCATTGTGGAAAATCTCGTGCATCATTCAACTACCCAAATGAATCTAAACCAACCCATTGTGCATCATGTAAAGAATCCAACATGATAGATATTATTCATAAACGGTGTGAATGTGGAAAATTTATCCCATCATTCAATTATGAATATGAAACCACCGCCATCTGTTGTTCCGATTGTAAAAAAGAAGGCATGACCAATATAATTGATAAACGATGTCCAGGTATTTCAGGTTCAGTATGTCCCTACGACCGATTCGGTAATATCAAATACAGAAATTATTGTGCGGAATGTTTTCGTCGGGAATTTCCATTGGACCCTATTACGTTTCAAATCCGTTCCAAGACCAAGGAAATTGCGGTACGTGATTTTATCAATTCCGTCTTTGAAGGATTTGTTCATGACCAAACCTTGGAAACCACCCATTGTGATTGTACCATACGAAGACGTATTGACCATCGTAAATTGATCGGAAATACACTACTTGCGATTGAAACGGATGAAAATCAACATAAACCCTATGATAGTATGGATGAAGAAACTCGGTATGATGACCTATATATGGCACATTCCGGTAAATGGATTTATATACGTTTCAATCCAGACAAGTACATAGATAAAAACGGTACATCCAAAAATCCAAATATAGCTTCTCGTTTAGAAACGCTCCAACACGAAATAGAGAAACAAATCATACGTATTGAAACAGAACAAAACACGGAACTGATTGAACGTATTTATCTGTATTTTGACGGATATAATTAATTTTACTCCACGCTTTTGCGAAGCAGCAGAGTTGTCCTTCAGAATATTACCAAAATTTTTTCATGCTATCAGATGAAACCAATATAGAATATGGTGTACAAATACATCATATTCTATGAATGAAATTTGGAAAAAGACTCCGATAGATATGATAGATAAAATCGTGAGATATACGGGTAAAATGCGATTAAGAAATGGAACTTTTATGAATCAAATCCGTAAAGAGGATATAAGATATGTCGTATTACAAACGATTCCCGAAAAAATCCATACGTATGATCCCATATCAAATACTCACAACACAATCGTTTACTTTACCCCTGGTAAAAATATAGACAAAATCATAGTAAAATACGAAAATAAATACATACAACATACACTTTACAAACATTCAATGGTAGACGGGTTCAATACATGTATGGATTGGGTTTGATACCTGATAAACCATATAAAATTTACTATATATGAATTCTCAATACGATGCATGCAATGCCACCTAACATGGGGGGTTCATCAAATAATATGATGGATTCGCTGAAATCAAATATGATGACCATGTTGATGTTGAATAACATGAATGGAGGAAGAAATAATCCAAATTCGCAGGGAAATCATGATATGTTTTCTATGATTTATGTTTTCGTGGCGACCAGTGTGGTTGATTTTATGTTCAAACAAGCCCCCACGCTTGTTAATTTTTTGACGAAAAGATATTCTGACAAATTGGACAATTTCAAAAAGGATTTGTCCGGTGTTACGAAAGACCTGACCGACAACAAAATAAAAAAGAAAACCGCATCCATTACGATCACTGTCAATGTGAACAATCCTGATAATATTTTAGGGCATGCAATCTTGGATTTTATTACCAATAGTAAGAATACGACTCATGTCAGTTATGTTCGTGAAAACTTTATTTTGAATCAAAAAGATGTCATCAATATTGACGACGAAGTGTTTGCACGTATGACGCAATCTTCAGACGATACGAGTACATCCACCAATGCCAATTCCGGTTCGGGTTCAACCGGTAATTCCGCATCCATTGTACAAGTCATTGAGGTATATAGTTTTACCAAGACGACGGACCAATTGCGTAATTACTTGGATGATATTAAACATAAATACGCCATTCATGTGAAGAACAAATTAGGCAACAAACGATATTATTTTAATATGCATCAACTTAATGCACCTATAAATATAGAAAAACAAAAAAATTTGGCAGCATTACCACCGTATTTTGTGTTTGTTATGAAGCAATTTCAGACGAACCGCAAGTTCTCCAATTTGTTCGGTGAAGACATTGAAATCATTCGTAATCGTGTACATTTCTTTTGTAAAAATCGGAAATGGTATGACGAAAAAGGAATCCCATACACACTTGGACTCTTATTATCTGGAGCCCCGGGAACAGGAAAAACGTCCACCATCAAGTGTCTGGCCAACGAAACCAATCGTCATATTTGTAACATCAATTTAAACAATGATATGACCAAGACGCAATTAGAAAATCTGTTTTTCAATGAAAATTTGAGTGTGATTAATCCCATCTTGGGACAAACCGAAACCTACTGTATTCCCTTGGACCAACGTATTTATGTACTTGAAGATGTGGATTGTCAAAGTGATATTGTGATGGAACGTACACTAAAAAAGAATGTGGCAACGCATATTCTGAAGGACGACTCTGCGAAGCGTGGAGTCCAGAGGAATATGAATCATCCAGAACCCATCATGAGCAGTGATGATCTTCACAAAGAACCACGAGTAGACAGCAACAAGGTGGATTTGTCCTTTTTATTGAACTTACTGGATGGTGTATTGGAAAATCCTGGACGTATCGTGATTATGACATCCAATCATCCTGATACCTTGGACAGTGCACTTATTCGTCCAGGAAGAATTGATGTCATCGCCAAGTTTCGTAATTGCTCCAATACTACTGTCAAGGATATGATTGAATTTTTCTATGATACCAAACTATCGGAAGAGGACATTGAACGTATCTATGTGCTCCAAGAAGGAATCATTACCCCGGCGGAATTGTCCAAAGTCATGTTTGAACACTTTACGGATGTCCAAGCGACCATTGCTCACATGGAAAATTTATCAGAAGCTCATTGTAAAATAAACAACAGTAATGGAGAAGACGTACCTACGAATACCATCCATCCGATAGAAGATACTATTACAACATTGATGGTTAGTAAACAACCAGGTCCGGGGGATGAAATCCTCCAAAATCATTCGGTAACGAAGTTACCTTCAGAGTTAATAATTGAAGGCATTATGCCCTCTGACCTACAACAAACTTCTTCAGATGAAGTGAAGAACTCCGAACCAGAGAAGTTAGTTACACAAGATGTCTCGGCAAACTCGTCCGGCGACAAAGTCGCCTACCGAATTAGTAGTGAAAAGGCTTTCAGCCCCTTGCCAACCACACCAGTTGTATGCTCACAAACAAGAAGAAATGTAATATATGTATTTAAGACGAATGTACTTCCATTATATACAGGTCCAGAAAATATCAAAAAGGAAAATGACATATATTATGGAAATTTATTAAATAATACATTTCATTCCTTCAAATTCGCTGAATTTATAGAAGGATTAAAAATACGCCATAAACCCATTGTTACATCGGGGGTTGACTTGGAGATGTTAATCAATCCAGCAAATGAAGCAAACAATTTATGTAAATATTATATACTTGACGGGTATCGCCGTGATATTAGTTCTTATTTTACGCGCGAGTATATGCAAGAATCCGGAATAAGAATGATATTAGAATCTGATAATATTATTGAAAGAGAGTTTGGTACGATAGAATATGCCCCCTCCAATAGTGGTTCATTGGGAAGTTCATTTTCAGTATTTTAGAACTGGATGCCTCCACTACGTTCTTTGTATCATCCAAAAAATCTCCCAACCTTCGGTTGTGAGATTTTTCGTCTAATAGTTTTTACATATAAACAGTAATCATTATCCTATAGTAAAAACATGAACCGAAAAAAACCTCATGAGTCTTTGTTACAATCACGTCCTGCATCTACATCTTCTGCAGTATCCAAACGTCAAGTGTATACTGCCAATACCATAGACGAAAAACATACCGAAATGCTGCAAAGTTTCCATCGGATAGATCAAGAAACCATTCCGAATTTAAAAACTGACATACTTGAATACAAACTTTTGTTGAAAAAATATGCCCAGAACAAAAATTTGGAAGAATACCTTGAAATATTGGACAAGATTGAATTTACCAAGAAACAGATCAAGTCCTTACGTACCAAAAAAAAACATTATTTGTTGGAAAATTCCAAATATATTTTCCAGTATTTTGAACAGAAAAAAGACATTTCCGAAGGTGGTGGTTCACAAAACGTCAATGTTCTCAACCAATATTTCAAAATCAAAGGCACAACCAATGATTCTTCCAATTTGTTTAGTACAAAATATCAAGGAGCACGAAACATGTATCAAAATTATTGGAAAAATGTCAACAATGAAATCATGAACATTCAAGATTTTATGATTCCTTCCGATGTATGTGATAAATGCAATTGTGGAGAACTGATTCCCCAAGACGAAGAAGGTATTTTGATTTGCAACAATATGAAGTGTGGTTATTTTATTACCCATATCATTGATAATGCGAAACCGGCGAACAAAGAACCACCGAACGAAGTATCTTACACTGCATACATTCGTCTCAATCATTTCAAAGAAATTTTGTCCCAATTTCAAGCCAAAGAAACCACCCAAATTCCGGAAGAAGTCATAGAAGCCATTCGTGCCAGAATCAAAAAGGAAAGAATTGATGATATCAAATTATTGACGTATGACAAGATGCGTGATATCTTACGTAAATTGGGGTTGAACAAATATTTTGAACATATCCAATACATCAATTCTATTTTTGGTATCAAACCACCCATTATGAATGAAGAATTGCACGAAACATTGTGTGTACTCTTTATTGAAATACAAAAACCATGGGCACTGCATTGTCCAGCCAATCGTACCAATTTTTTCAATTATACCTATACATTGTATCAATTATGTGTACTATTGGATCAAACCCAATATTTGCCGTATATTATTTTGATGAAAGATGTAGATAAACAAAGAGAGCAGGATCAAATCTGGAAAAAAGTATGTAATGATTTGGACTGGGAGTTTATTCCTAGTATTTAGACAATTATATTTTATTCACAATAAAATATAAATGACAGAAGAAATATCAATTAAGGAACAATTAATATACAGTATTTTAGCCACCATTTTGTTTTTCTTTACCATTCCTGGTACACTTGTCTATATTCCGGAAAAAGGATATATTGTAAAACATGCGTTTGCCCATGCGATTGTATTTTATATCACATTTTATTTCTTATCACGGTGTATTCATTGTTGCTGGTTCAAAAATCCTCCAATGGCCGTAGGTGATAATATTATGCATACCCACTAAACAAAAAAATAACGTTATGTATATATACAATTCATCATGAACGAGTGGTCAAAATTCGTAACTAAATTTTACAAAGACAAGAAACGTACCAACAAAACATATAAATTCAAGGATGCCATGAAAGATGCCAAGGGTCCTTACAATGCTGCCAAAGGTGCCAAAGTTACCAAAGGTGGTAAAACACGCAAAAGCCGTAAATAAATTACCAAGAGAATGTATACATGTCCAATACAAGACGTAACAAAAAATATCGCAACAAAACCAAGAAACATAGATCGTCTCATAGACGTCGTATTTCAAGAATGAAAAAAGGAGGAAGTATCAGTCATTTGATGTGTAATGCTCCGATATGTCCTTCGTTTTTTACGAATATATGATTAGACGAAAACTCGTACATCCGCAGGATGGGAGAGTTTCGTAGGGATGTCGGGAACGAAGTGGAGACATCTTGTTTTCATGAAACGTTTGTTTCATGTAAACCATTTAGAATTATTTGTAGATGATTCTATGTACAAACAAAATGAACGATACTACCGAAATATCCTCCATTGTCATTGATTATTTTAAATTGACCAGGGAATATCAATATCAATATGGGAACAATACCATTGTGTTGTTGCAAGTTGGTGCGTTTTTTGAAGTATATGGTCTTCGTCACCCTACCAAAGATACCTATGAATATTCGCCAATTACGTCCTTTTCAGAAATATGTGATTTGAACATCGCTGATAAAAAAATTACATTAGGTAATCATCCAACCAACGCAGAATTGCCACCATTTCCAATGTATCACGCCAGGGTCTGTCCCAAAACATTTGCACGAGAATTGCGAGAATGGATCCAATATATTCCCTCATGTCATGTGGTGATGGCAGGAGTGCGAGATTATGTGTTGGACAAATATGTTCAAAAATTGGTAGATGGTGGGTTTACCGTGGTCGTCTATGATCAAGAAAAACAAGGAAAAAATATTACACGTAAATTACAAGAAATCTATTCACCAGGAACCTATTTAGCCTATGATACTGAATCCAATACAAAAATTACCAATCATATTACTTGTATCTGGATGGATAAAGTGTCTCATAAATGCAAAAAAGACGATTTCCTTTGTGGTATCGCCTCTTTGAATATCTTTACCGGAGAATCCTTTTTGTTTGAATATCAAACGCCGTTTCTAATGAGTCCTACTACTTTTGATGAATTGGAACGACATCTAATTACCATTCATCCTAGTGAAATCATCTTCATATCCGAAATATCCTCAGACATTCTTGACCCTTTGATCAAATACATGGGTATTGAATCCCATATCCCTATTCATAAAATATGGTTAAAAGAAGAAACACTTGTAGAAACCGAAACTACCAAAAAAGCAAAGAATTGTACCAAACAAACCTACATTCACCATGTATTGTCCACGTGGTTTTCTGAAGATGTGTTTCATACCTGCATAGAATTGCATACACATATCCTTGCGACCCAAGCATTTTGCTATTTGATCAATTTTGTAAGTGAACACAACACCGATTTAATCAAAAAAATACATTTACCCACGTTTACAAATACTTCCCAACGGATGATCTTGGCAAATCATACCTTGAAACAATTGAACATCATACCGGATGAAAAACAACACAATCATTCACGTAAATTGTCCTCTATTTCTTGTTTCATCAATCGTTGTTGTACTGCCATGGGTAAACGACGGTTTCATCATCAATTAACGCATCCAACCACGGATGAAATTTGGCTTCAACGTGAATATGACCAAATTGCTCATATACAAAAAACCTATGACCAAGAAGCCATAGGAGACATGAGGCGTCGTCTTCATACCATGAAAGACATTGAAAAAATGGCTCGTCTCATTGTTTCCAAACGTATTTCACCATCTTCTATGTACCATATGTACAAAACCATACAAGAATGGACATACATTGATACGCATTATTTATCCCATATTCCGATCACCGAATCCTTTTTATCTTTCTTGGAACAACATTTTGTCTTGGAAAATTGCGTGGGAGTACTGTCCATGAAAGATTTTGAACAACCCATTTTGCAATCCAGTCAATTTCCGGAAATAGCATCTCTGTTGGACAAACGTACTGTGTGTATGAAACAATTGGAATCCTATCAAACACAATTGAATCAACTGATAGCCAAAGAAGGAAAAATCAAAGAGGGTTCACAGCAGACGGAATGTGTTCGCATACATAAAACAGAAAAAGGGGGGATTAGTTTCCAAATTACGAAAAAACGCGGTATAATATTGAAAGAACTCATCGCCACAAGTTTACCATTGAAACAACTACCGTGGATACAAGGTCTCCAATTTTCCAAAGCCACTGCCAACAATGACGAGATACAAATTCCAGTTGTAAAAGAAACCGCCAACGAATTGCAAGAAATGGAATCTAAGATCAATGAAACCATGGCAAATGAATACAAAAATGTGTTGAATGTCCTTGTAGATTCTTGGTATGAAACCATAGAATCCATTGCGCAACAAATATCCCATTGGGATGTAATTCTTACCAAAGCGTATGTTGCTCAAGAAAATCATTATTGTTGTCCGGTGCTAGGTAAGGATGGTGATAAAGATTCTTCGTGGGTTCAAGCCTATGGGTTGCGTCATGCTCTTATAGAAAAATTACAAACCCAAGAACATTACGTAACCAACGATGTGTTTTTGGGTGGTGACACCAACCCTTTAGGAATATTGTTATACGGAACGAATGCAGTAGGTAAAACGAGTTTGATACGCGCGATTGGTATTGCCATTATTTTAGCCCAATGTGGTTGTTATGTGCCGTGTTCTCAATTTATTTATCGTCCGTACCATGCCATCTATTCTCGTATTCTAGGTAACGATAATTTGTTCAAAGGGCTTTCTACCTTTGCCGTGGAAATGTCGGAATTGCGTTTGATTTTGAAAATGTCAGACAAACATAGTTTGATATTAGGAGATGAATTGTGTTCGGGAACCGAAATAGAATCGGCACTTTCTATTTTTATGGCAGGTATCATGAAATTACACGAAAATCAATCCACTTTTTTGTTTGCCACACATTTTCATGAAATATTGCAATTTCAGGAAATGTCCAATCTTGAACGTGTTTCAGTGAAACACATGAGTGTCATATATGATGCTGAACAAGATATGCTCATTTATGACCGTTTGTTGAAAGACGGACCTGGAAATGGAACCTATGGGATAGAAGTTGCCAAATCCATGCATATGGACCCCGAATTTTTGGAAACCGCCTATCAATTACGTAATCGTTATTTTTCCAAAACCAAGAGTCCTTTGGAACATACGACTTCTCATTACAATAGTAAAAAAATTTGTGGTATGTGTGAAATATGTAATCAAGAAATTGGGGAAGAAATTCACCATATCCAATACCAACAGTATGCTGATTCACACGGATTCATTGATCATATACATAAAAATCATACCGCAAATTTAATGTCTATTTGCAAGATATGTCACGACAAATTGCATCAGTCCAATCAACCAATAGTACGAAAAAAAACGACCAAAGGGTATAAAATAATGGATGTGATATCCATAGCGGAGCGGTCAGATGACCGTAGGTCATCAACAACTAAGTCCCAGCAAGCTTCGCATGCTGGGGACTTTTGAGGATATCCACGCATATTCTGAAGGACGACTCAGCGAAGCGTGGAGTCCTGAGGAATATGAAAAACATCTAATTTTGTTGATACATGTAATCGTAATTATAATACATAATCAACCTAGTATTATCAATCAATTTGTTATACAAATTGCCTTGGGATATGATTGGACCATTTCCGGCAAAAACTGCCGGATTTTCAAAACTATAATAACAGACAAGTCCAGATGCATCAAGTACATTGTATATGTTGACTAAAGTGCTAATTGTGTTAGGAATCGCAAATATAGTTCCATATATTCCTCCTATGATGGGTTGCAATTGATATCTATATATTTGATTCTTCACAACGGTAGAGTCCGTAAAGGTCATTCCATTGGTTGCATAAGAAACAATAACACTGTAAACTATATTCGTATTCAAATTGGTTCGTATGACATTCAAACTCGTAAATGTTCCATAAATATTGGATATTTGTACATTATTTTCTGTTGCCAATTTCAAATTGGCACTGGTAATTGTCGGATTGATGATGATATTGGAATGACAAAAAGGAGAAAATGTATTAAATGTATTAAAAAACGACATACTATACTATAGTCATAAAAATTGATTTAAATTTTTGCTCGTATATATTTATTATTATATATATAAGAACTTTTACGAACTATGATTATTCCTGTAAAATGTTTTACTTGTGGTAATGTGTTGGCAAACAAATATCGTTATTACCAAGATGAAGTGTTGAAGAAAAAGACGGAAATTGCGAATTCGGTTCCGGAAAAAGAACGTGGTGAAATATTCCGTATTCATTATCTCAACAAAAACAATGTGAAAAAAACACCGGAAGCCGAAGTCATGGATGCGATTGGATTAAAAAATATGTGTTGTCGTCGTCACATACTTACTCATGTAGATATTGAATAATATATTAATACATTGTATAACAAACATGCAAAAAAAAGGTGGTTGTGGATGTAGTATGAAATTTGGCGGAGGTAAACGACATCACAAAAAAACCATGAAAAAACGTAGTAGACGTAGTAGTAAAGGTGGAAATATTTATCCATTGAATCAAAACCCTGTAGTAGCTGGTACCAATTTGTCTGCGCGTAATAATATTTCAGGTGGAAAAAGAAAAAAAATGCGCGGCGGTATGTTTCAAACACTGACAAATTCATTGATAAATAAAGATCCCCTTTTAGGAGGTAACCCAGGTTCATTGTTGGGATTTGGTTCATCCGGAGGTACACAAAATGCAATCAATATTGTAAGTGGAAAAACGGATGTGGTCGGTACCAATATGAAACCATTGGTGTAAAATATATAGGATATATATATTTTTCTATTTCAACTATGGGAAAAATTCAATTAGGTGGATACACTCTTTGTATGCCAACATATGTGTATATTATTTTTTCGTTCATTACGTTTATTATGTTGATTGCATCAGATATTACTGCTGTACAACTTATGTGGTTTATTATCAAAGTATTGATTTGGGTATTTTTATTGAATCTTATGTGTGCAAATGGTTTGATACCCCTCGCCTGGTTTTTTGTATTGTTGCCATTTTTTATTATTTTTATTCTTTTGGTATCCAACAACGTCCAAGATTATTCTAAAGTCAATGCACAATTGAATAACAAACAAAATATGCCACAAATGCCTGACATGCCACAAATGCCACAGATGCCACAAAAATAATATGTATATAGTGACGACATACCGGTCAGAGGGCTTTTGCGAAGCGTAGCCTTCAACAACTAACTCAGAAGGTGACTTCGTCACCGGAAGAGTTTGGTAGGAGACCTTCAATTATACTGAGGAAACCCGTCTGTCATGACGAATTATAGGAGATAGAAATCCTTCAGAATATGATATAAAAACCTCCTGCATGATACAGTATTATAAAACTATATCATGCCATTATTCAATGCAAATTCATTAAATACTCAAAATGATTTATTAATGCAAAATTTGATGGAATTTTACAAAAAATCCGAAAATATGGAACATTTTCTGTCTATTGTCAATGGCAATACTCATATATCATTACGTATTATTGATTGGTTTGTGACCAATTATGCCAAGAAATATTTCACCATTTATGAAATTCCAGCATTCAATAGTGAAGGAACAGTACGATTCAAAGTATACAATGATTACAAATTAAAACTAAAAGCCTACTCCAAACGTAGATTTGATCCATTTTGTAGATGGGAACGAATTCAACTACCATGTGATTCTTTAGCAAATACTACAATTGAAACCACAATTGGACAATTGAATTTTTTTAAATGGGCAATTGAACATCATATTTTAGAACATATTCGTGAAAATTATGACGCAATTGAACATGATATGAACTTGCGTAATACTACTTCCAAACATCGGAATACTACCGAAACATCCACCGATTCGGCTACAACCACATCCTCGTTAGATAATGATATCAATTCTAATTCCAAAACTCGGAAAAAACGGGAAGAGCTTTCTATTTCTGCTTGTAAATGTATAAAGAAAGAAACAGTAAAGATTTTGGTGAAATTTTATGCGTAAAAATATCCAATATACACTTTATATATTTTTAGGAATTTTTGTCATCATGTTTCTTTGTTGGTGCTGTAATAAACCTGAAACATTTGCGAATAAAAACAAACGTACCTTCTTGGATGTAGACGGAAATATTCTGGGATTTGATATGATAGATCATAATGATACGTTTGATTATGAACATGTAGTTACTGAACTTCCAATGCCCGACATGACCCAATAATTTTATTTTTAATACCATATTAGAATATATGTAATATGGTACACAATGCAAAAAAATCAAGAAAAAACAATCAAAATACATTCTTTGGCGGAGCTGCCAGCAGGATCTATTCTATAGGAAATTATGTTCATCAGCAATTATTAGGAATTAATACGTCCAAAATTTTTGCGGGTTTAGTCGTAATAACCTTGAATATTTCAAGCAAATTTGTTACAATTAAAATGAGCAAAACCATGGAAAGTTATTTGAAATTTACATTTAGTCGTGATATTCTGATTTTTTGTATTGTATGGATGGGTAGTCGGGATATTTATATTGCATTTTGCGTTACCCTATTGTTTATCTTGTTTATGGATTATTTATTAAACGAAGATTCTTCGCTGTGTATTTTGCCTGAAAAATTTACCAACCATCATTTGGAAATGATAGACAATCAAAACCCTACACCGGAAGAAATCCAAAATGCGAAGCAAATCTTGGAACGTGCGGGTAAATACGAAAAAAAAGATGATACTACTGATAATATCATACAACCCAATAATCTTCAATCACCCCTTATCACAAAATGGTAAAATCATTTTTTTTATTTCCACCGTAGGTGGAAATATAGGAGAAATTCTCCACTACTTTCGTACCGACCCGAATTTTCCGGCAAACTTATACGGTGACTACGGTCATTTACTAAGTTAGTAGTTGAAGGCGTAAACACCCTGAGAACACTACGCTACGGATATCACATTCATATTAGGAACACCGTTCTTATATACTCCTTTGACTGCTCCAATATCTCCATCTTCGGTTAATTCGTAAATATTTCCGTTTTCTTGATCCGATGTACAATAAGATACCCCATTGATGGTAACTTCTACGTATTCTTCCTCTTCCTCTTCTACATCTCCTACATCTTCTTCTACCACCACAATTTCTTCTACCACCACAATTTCTTCTTCTTCTTCTTCTTCTTCTTCTTCTTCTTCTTCTACTTCCTCCTCTTCCTCCTCCTCCTCCTCTTCCTCTTCTTTTTCAATTAATTCATATACCACTTTGCTTGTTTCATTTTTCTCTTCCTTTACAACTACGGGTTGTACAACTTCTTTGGGTTCAATTTTGATAACCACTTTATCGGAAGCAACAGGTGGGTTTACAATAATAATGACGTCATCATCATCTTCCTCTTCCTCTTCCTCTTCCTCTTTTTTCGGAACATTTTTGTATAATTTACTCTTTTTTTGTGTTTCACCACGAAGAATGCGAATTTGTTCTTTCAATCGTTTGTTCTGTTTTTTTAATTTCTGTACGATAGGCAATTGCATCATGCCATGATAATTATCTTTGTATACATCATGTTTTTTCAATGCATGTTGAATATTCAACATGCAACTGAATACATCACCAGAATGTTCAACAGAATTCATGATTGATAATATAACTGTATTGTATTGTGATAATATCTTTATGTCATTATCACAATATAAAAATCAATTTTTTCTTACAACATACGTAGTTGGGTTTGTGTGCAATTGTTAAAAACAGACGTCCCTATTTTGTTCATAAATGGCGGAGGTGCCGTCGTATACTGAGATTGTACAAACAAATCAGGAAACGGTTGTGCATAAGGATTGGATTCACTCGGAACATGTACCTTGTACATATCACTTTGTGCAGATGGAACATAATAACTCTGTTCAGCACCATGTTGCAACGCAAAATACTGATTACGTAAACGTGTTTCATCATTCACATTAAATCCGGAAACAGGTCCCATAGATTGTATAGGAGCAAACCCGGATTTGGTTGAATAATCCATATATTGTCCTTTATATGACGAACGAATGTCCGTAGTCGGATACAATACCTGACGAGTAGATGAACTTCGTGCATCTAAATTCGGACGTAAAGGAAATTCAGATACATTACGACGATATATTGCACGATTTATTGCATCTAAATCTTCATTTTGTCCGTAATAAATACCTGCAGGTATTGGTGGTAATTCTGCACTATGTGATTCTAATAATTTCAAATTGGTATTCATAATATACTTATACCATACATATTATTGGAACCTACGGTTCCAGTAAAACCTCCCTCTATTGGAACCTACGGTTCCAGTAAAACCTCCCTTATGTAACGAGGACACCGACCTTCGGTCAGTGCCCTCATAAGGTTTCCTTGAAACCGTTCTATCAAATTGGTTATATAAGATCATATACAATCAATTTATCATCAATCCTAATAACAATCCTAATAAGAAAACCTTATGAGGGCGCCACCACGTAGTGGGGGTGTCCTCGTTACTTAAGGGAGGTTTTACTGGAACCGTAGGTTCCAATAGACGTGGGTTCCAATACTATACATATAAACTTTGTGATGTACATACATATTTTAAAATCAATTCATCCACATGTTGTAATTTATTCATGAGAGACATGTACCCTTCAAATTCACAAATAGACATCCACTCTTTGGCAATGGCCGATATTTTCAAAATCGCTTTGACAAAATCACCGACAGAAAGACCTTTTTCTTGAATAATCTTTTCTTGAATGAATTGTTTGCACGAAATTTCGTCCTTATATTCTACCCATAATGACATTTCATCTAAAAGATCATAATTGATAGGGCTCACATAATTGATTCCTGTACTTAATTCGTAAAACAACTCTTCATCTTCGTAATATTTCATCTTTTGTTTCAATTGTGTCGCCAGTTTGGACAATGTTGTATCCTCCGTAGTGGGATTGTATTTGATGATATCTTCCCGAACACGTACATCAGAAAAACACGACAAATATGCCACGATTTGCTCCGTCGTCAAGGATTCAAAATATTCATGTTCAAATACCATTTCTGTGAACACCAACGGATGTATTTCCGCCAACTGGGAAGCAAAATGTCCTTTCGCAGTAAATTCATAGATGTCCGTTTCATGCTCACATACAAATCCTTGATGAATCAATATGGAAAGAATCCCACGAAATTGACGAGAAATACTTGTTTCTAAATGATGTATTTGGCGTTCAATTTGTGCGATTTCTTCCTCTTTGTTACGAATTCCTTGAAAAATGAGCGCTTCTGAATCACATTTGTGATAGGTATCCTTAATATTTTGAAGATTACGCTCTATTTCTTTGTATTTTTTGTTGGTAATTCCGAGTCCGGTGGGTCTTGTCAAGATGTTTTTTAGATCCATATATTGATTCAACACGTCCATGGGTGTTTGGAAACAAGACAGTACGGTTTTTTTGCGTTCCAATTCTTGTTCCATGATTTGCAAAGTAGAACGTAGCATGGTCGCGCCTTGTTGTAGATCGCCCTTCATCATACTTTGATTCACAAATTGACAAAAATCCGTGAAATGGTTATGTCCATTACGGAGTAAATTCAATACAGTCGCATACGAAATATGAAATTTGGATTCCATGGGCTGGGGTTTTCCACACAAGATTTGTTTGTATTCCGTAGGTGACGGTAAGGGGAACAAATTGTTACAATGTACCACATGACCAATCGTGTCAATATTACGTCGTCCTGCACGACCAGCCATTTGTGTATAGGCATGAGGCATCAAATATTGTTCCATTTTCCCGTCAAATTTCTGCACGGTAGTAAATACTACGGTTTTGATTTCACAATTCAATCCGATGGAAAAACTGTCCGTGGCAAACAACATTTTCACATAACGTTTGGAAATCATCAATTCCACGATTTCGCGTAGAATCGGTATCATTCCCGAATGATGGATACCAATTCCTTTTTCCAATAGTTGGATCAATTGGATGTATTCCGGCATTTCCATATATTCTTGGTAATTAGACAATTTTCGTCGTAACAATTGTTCGGCTTCTCTTTGGATGGTATAGGGTATTTTAGAATCAAATTCCAACAAATTCGTGGTAATTTCTTTAGCACACATTTCCACATTTTTTCGTGAAAAAGTAAACACCAATGCCGGTAACATTTCTTTTTCTACCAGGGTTTTTGCCAAGGTATTCAACACATGTGCTCGTTTCAAATATACTTGGTTGGTCTCCAACAAATTTTGAATTTTTTTGATTTCCATGTATCCCGATTCTTGGAAGGTTCCTTTTTCGGTTTTCAACGGTATGAATTTGTTGGTACTATTACGAATCATTGCTTGAGTGTCCTTGTCACGTACTTTTTTGAAAATAGATTCTACCGTGGTCATAAACCCGTAATGTGTCAGTGGAACAATACGTGTCAATGTGGAAGACCATACTACTTGTTTTGTTTGACTTCGTTCACAAAAATGGGCGAATTTTTCCGGTTGATCCAATGTCGCGGACAATAACACCATTTGAACATGTGGAGGTAACATCAAGATGGTATTTTCCCATACGTGACCACGATCTTCATCCAAGATAAAATGACATTCGTCCATCACCACACACGCCAATTCTTGTTCAATATCTATTTGAAATTGCAATTGTTTTTTTGCATGTGGCAACGCATATTCTGAAGGACGACGTAGGAGTCCAGAGGAATATGGCGTTTGTTCTTCCGATGATTCTTTGTGTTGATTTAAAGTAAATAAATAATTCATCAAAATTTCTGCCGTGGCAAATATCACATCCGCGGTTGGATTGAATTTCACATCCCCCGTGAAAATACCAAATTGAATGTCCGGATATTTTTGGGAAAAATCATAGAATTTTTGATTGGACAAACTTTTGATAGGGCAAGTATAAATCACTTTTTTTCCCTGGGCAACAAAATGTTGTATCGCAAAATCGGCAGAAACCGTCTTTCCGTTCCCTGTTGCAGCAGATACCAATGTATGATTTCCATCCACAATGGCTTGTATGGAATATTTCTGAAAATCCGAAAGAGGATACGGGAATTTTTGAAAATGTTCTTTGTATGTTTCATCCTGTTCTTGTGGATAAGGTTTATCACAAATTACCACCATTATACATAGAAATATTGCAAAATATTTCTATATCGTTTACGCCGACGAAAAAAATATAAAAAAGAACACTATAGGATATTCATATGAACGACGAAGAAATTCTCAAAAAATGTCAGGAGGATATAAAAACAACCAAAAAGGTTGTTACAGAAACCAAAGAACTTCTAGTACAATATACCGAGTCCGTACGTACAAACATGTCTAAATCGTTTGAGGTTTCCAAGAAAGAAATCAAAGATTTGTTATTAAATTATTTTTAACCTCTATTCTTGGATAGGTTGCCCAGGGGCAACCCACCAAAATGAGGTAAATCTTTTCCACTTCATATTGGCAGTGAAATCACACAAGTGCGATTCCACCATACAATCAGTCCAGAATAAAGGTTAACAGAGATGACTATAATCACCCTCATTGAACCCATCTTTAGGACCACCTGAATAAAAATCTTGCAAATTATTAGCAAGTTCTCCCCGATGTTGCAAAAAGTCTACATGACCATGCCCATCACTAAAACTAATTGAGCTCTTTACACCATAACTAGAAAACATGGTATGTCTAGTTTCCACTGCACCAAACCGATTACTACGTGTATAAGTATAGGTAGAACTATGCGGTGTATTCGTCATATTATGAACAAACAATGATTGTGTAGGTCCCATATCCTATATTTAATCATATACACGAATCGGTTTATATCATTTTCTTCTGGACTCCGATGTCGTTCAGAAGAAAAATGCGTGAAAATTCTCCACTACGTTCCGAATTTTCCGGCAATATCACATTCATTTTCATTTTCATTTTCAAAAAATTGATTTTATAGATCCTATAGTTCTTATCATGTCAAATATATGTAAACATGTATCATCATTATCAGACACATAACACCTATGATTCCGACGATCATACTACATTGGATGATGATCGTACGGTGATCTCATCCTCCGAAGATGATACTAGTATGGAAGATACCGATTCAGAAAGTATTCAAGAATACGATTTGGACGTGACTGACCGCGTGTATTTTGCGGATCAACATTTTTTGGATGAACCAAAAATACATGGACATTACTATTTAGGTACAGTCAATGAAGATGGTATATTACCTCGTTTTATGGATATTTCTGTGTCACCTTCTACCTTTTTCCAATTTGCCTATCATGAAATCGTGCGTTATTTACGATTTTATTCTATTCATTGGCGTCCTATCAAACCAACCGTGGATATTTTACAATTGATCATTATAAACCAGGAATATCAAGTGATACAAAAAACCTATTGGTTACGTTTGGTACAACGTCATTGGCGAAAAATCTACCAAGAACAACAACGTGTATGGCAAATTCGTAAAAGTAGCAAGAATCTACGTCATCGTGAATTGTATGGGCGTAATTTGTATGGTGGTAATTCATTACCTGGATTACAAGGTATGATGGCTGTGTATTCATCAAATAAACGGTCTAATGAAGAGTGAGCAAATACAAAAATTGGTTCAAATCTGCCAAAATTTCATCACGAATGTTCAACAAATCCGTATCGCGTTTGTTATCCAAGTGTTGATTCAAGTTGATCAAAAATTGTTGGTAATCGTGAATTTTTTGTTTCAATTGATGGGAATTGTGGCATTTGCATATACGAGATTGTACATTATGAATTCGTGACGCATCCTTTCCTAACATAATTTCTACAAAACGATCAATATGTTCGTTCAAATGTGCATATAGTTCATCCGTTGCCTTGTGTTCGGGATATTTCTTGGTATTCCAATGATACAATTTGATCGTATGTAACATTTCCAAAAACGTGTTTACGATTTTGATTTTGACATCGCTAGATTTTTTTCTAAACGATTGGTTTCTTACCGATTTACGAAATGTTTTTTTCGTATAACTGTGTTTTGTTTTCATTTACCCTATACATTTAGAACATATATTTGATCACATATCAACTAAAAAATAGTGTTTTGATATGAAAAAAGTCTTAAAAAAATTACTATTGTATATAGAAATATACAGTTGTAAATTATAGTAAAATGAAAGAGATAAAAGATAAAATAGAAAGAGTATTGTCTAAAATAATAGATGTAAAAAATACAAAACTTACTCCCAACGCTAGTTTTGCGCATCTAGACAAGTCGCTCAAGGGTAATGAAACCGAAATAGTTATGCTTAAAAAATCCTCAGATACACCCATATCCATACGAAATATACTACATAAATCTGATAAATCATACGAAGAATCAAAGGATGAACTTGTCAAAAGTGACATAACATATACCGGCAGAGACCATGCAGAAATTCCTTCAATTCATAAAATATCATCATTTGATTTCAACATATATCTAAAAATGTTTGTCCATGAATTACGAACTCCGATTTCTACGATTTCTATGGGGTTAGATTTGATAAAATCGGAATTTTCTGCTACCAAAAATAAGGAAAATCTACATACCATCAGCAACATGAAAAAAAGCATACAATTTATGGAAGATATATTCACAAAATTTTCGGTAATCCAAGAAGGAAACATTGAATTAAATCCATTTGGACCATTCTCTTTGAAAGCACTATTAAGTAACGTGAATCATCTTCTTACTTATCATATAAAGGAAGGCGACGTGTTTTTTCAATGTAACATTCATCGGGACGTGTACGACTGGGTCTATGGAGATATGTACAATCTGAAACATTGTATCATCAATCTACTCAAAAATGCCATCAAATATCAATGTGAATACCGATCCTCGGTAGTTACAATTGACATTTATAAAACCGCGGTTCCGTCCACTGATCCGATAGAGACAAATACCGTCGGAGAAAACCAAACGATTGAACCCCATCCTCCTACCGATAGTAGTAACAATAAATTACTAAAAAGTTCACGAAAAATGATCGCTAAAAACAAACAACATATTACCATTTCTATCAAAGACAACAATGAACCTATATTACCGCATATCAAATCGCGATTGTTTCAATCTTTTAATTCCACCAGTGGTTCGGGGCTAGGTCTGTATATTTGTAAAAATATCATTGATTTACACAGTGGAAATATACAACATACCTTTATTGAACCAAACGGTAACCAATTTTGTATTCATTTACACATGGAATTATGTGAAGATACCACGTTGCAAATATCCGAACCAGAACATCATTCCGACGAAAACAAAGACAATTCCAGTACAAATTCCGAGGAAGGAATCAGTAGAAAATCCTCCATCAATATCATTATTATTGACGATAGTATACTGAATCGTAAATTGATGTATAAATTGTTGAAAAAAGTGAATATTCATTACAATATTTATACGTCTATCAACGGTAGAGACACGATGAAGAGAAAAGAGTTCATCATCAATAGTATGAAAATCATATTTTTGGATAAATATATGCCTTTTATGGATGGTATTTCGTTAGCAAGACAACTACGTGAATCGGGTTACAATCAATTGATTATAGGATTAACCGGGGAAGACAACGAATCCTCCAATGAATTGTTTTTGTCAAGTGGCGCAGATATTGTCTTTATCAAACCTCTGGATATTTGCAAATTACATATGATCAATGATTTTATTATGATAAACGGTACCGACCGACAAGAAAAAAAAACCATACAAGTCGTTGATAACAAATTGGAATGGTCAGAAGGCTGAAAGCCTTCTAACCGCAAAAATTGAAAATTTTTGTTGTTATCTAGAAACCTACCTATAACAAACACACCTATCGTAAAAATATGACCACAATATTCACGCGTTATCTGTACGAATATTCGCACGTACAACATTCTTTGATATGGGCGCTATTAGAACGTCAACGTGATGAAGCCTTGTTCTGGACCTACGAAATGTATTTTAGTGGGTTTCGGGAAGAAACATTCCAATGGTTATGGGATATTTATCAATACATGTATCAAGAACTTTCCCCCCATTTAGCTCCTATATTGATACATTTGTATAGATCGTCTGAGGATGACGACACGATGGTCGGATCATGGATTTTGTATTTATTATCATCCCCTATTTCGTTGACACGTTATATGCGTGAAAAACATAACGTGTATCTAACATACCCTGAAATTACTGAAAATGAAAACGTATTGTTACCCCCTATACTTATGATTCCTTCTACCGAAGTGGATAAATACAGAACCGTTACTGAGAAAAATAGTGAATTTTGCAATTGGCAAATTTTACGAAATGTATGTAGATTTCCCTTGCGTGCCGAACGAATATGTAATGGAAATATGTCGTTACTAGAAAGAAACGAAGATGACAAATTATCCGGATATGAAACAATCCAATACATGACAGCACAAGGGAAAACCATGCGTCGTAAACGACGTATACTTGCTAGATTAGACTTGTCAAAAATGGATTCATGGATGTATTATGCGTCTTTCTGTCCCCTCTGGTTGGAAAGAATCCAAGAACATCGCGGACAAATTTGTCACGAAACCCAACGAGTATGGTTTGATGAAGAAGACGATGAAGAAGCATTTCATTCCGACTATGATTTGGAACCCGACGAACAACCACGTTCTGTTCAAGAAACCATTTTATCTCCACCGGTGTATCGCTACATTTCATGGAAATCATTCTATGAAATGTATGGTTCCAATAGTCATTTAAGGAAGATCCGTATTCGGCGTGACCGGCAAGGAAACTGGCACGGTATTTGGTCAGAGGGCTTTTGCGAAGCGTAGTCTTCAACAACTCCCGATTCCCTTTACCGCCTCTGGTGATAAAGGGAATCTGTCGTACACCAAAACGCCCTCGGATGTTTTTAGTGTACTAACTCAGAAGGTGACTTCGTCACCGGAAGAGTTTGGTAAAGTGGTCTTGGTAGGTTCATCAGGTATATCCTCTTTTTTTTCGGTGGATACAACTATAGGTAAAGATTCTGGAATCGCGGGGATGTCGTTAGGTTTCACCATTTCTTTGGTAGGAAACCATGTTTTGTAAGTGTTTTGTCTTTGTAACCATATACGTGTAGATTCCCCTAAAAATGCCAAACGATTGAACAAGGTACGATACGTATATTCTACCATCACTGTACAGGCTTCTTGGTATTGAATACTATACGCCCAATACGAAGGAATGTACAAAATATTTCCGGCATCCACGTCAAATTCCAAGAATTCAATCTTGTCAAATTCACGGCGATGATGTTCTTTAGGATTCCACACATTCATGTTGGAACGATATTCACCGAGTTCATAGTCCCGTATCTCGTGCAAATTCTTAGCATATTTTTTCCAAGGAGCCATTTTCACCGTTATTTTTCCTGTTTGAATCACCATGAATTTACGCGAATTTACATGATATCGGCACGGAGTATAGGATCCTTTTGCTCCTATACAAATATCATGATGGGATTGAACAGTAAAGGGCGGTTGCAAAAAACTGTCCAATTCTTGTATTTTTTCTAAGAATTCGGGGGCAGCTTGTAACAACAAGGTTTCGTTGTGTTCCGAATAATAATTTTTGGTAGTAGAATCTTGTAATAAATTCATCGCCAATTGATATGGAATCGGTGTCGCGTATTTGGTGGATGTTTCGTCCATGATACCTAGAGAAAGATGTTCAGTACCCACTTCCCCCACCGCATCATCTAAAGAAGGTAATTTCGGTAATATTTCATAGGTAGAAAATACGATGGGTTGTAACAATTGACAGGATTGTTGCAAATTCGTATTGTCAATATAATCCATTTCATACACATCTTTTTCGTCACTATATTTGTATTGTTGCAGAATATGAATGTATAAAAATATGACCAAGAAAAAAAAGAACCACTCTGTCATTCTCCGAGTATAAATCACATACACATATTTGATGTATTTTTAGAACGTGTTTTTGTTCCGTATGTTTAATTTACATAATTGCCATTGACCATCTGAGGAACATAATTTCCGATTCTCCCATGGTGTTTATTCGTAGATAGGGGTATTTTTTTATTTTGTGACGCAGATTCAACGATTTTTATTGCGTCGTCAATTGACATTACATGATATGTTTTTTTTGATTTTTTTGATTGTGATTTTGATTGTGACTCTGGAGTTTCTAACGATGGTCGTGGAGATGGGTATACTGGTGGGTCATTCGGATCATACGGTGATATAACAGATGTAGATGTATGATGATAAGGAACAATTTTTGAATGATTTTTTCTAGTTAAAAGTCCCGATACGGCTCTTCTAAAAAATGATTTCGGTGTTTTATTTACTCCACCTCGCACTCTCAAAGAACGTTTCATCGTTTTGCGTATTTTTTTTGTAATATACCGATGCTTCATCTTTGTGTATAATGAATCAGATTATATTTTTTGTTAGGCGACTTTAGTTCCGGAAAATTCGGGTCGGTACGAAAGTAGTGGAGAATTTCTCCTCTATTTCCACTGTAGGTGGAAATAAAATCATGCGCAAGGACGACATAGGAGTCCTGGTGCATGATGGTTGAACGCTATCCTTTTACCAGAGAAAGAAGGAATATTTAATCTTCATTGATCTTGGGAGCTAAATAATAGATAATATATCCGTCGTCTTCCAAAGGAAAATCCAAACGTAATGGATAATCCGCATGCATTTTTACCGTCATATTTTTACTGATTTTACTATAGGCGCCCACATTTTGCAAATATTGCAAGGCAAATTCCAAGGTCAAATCGCGATTTTCTTCAATGGCAAATTCTTGCAAATCATTGATATCAACTTCTACCGACATACTACCATGTTCTTGAGTCGTAGATGTCCATTGATTTTGTTCTTCATTGCAATGAATACGTAAATTGTCCCCAAAACCACGTAATTGGTGTATCATCGTGGTAAATATGGTAGCAGACAAACACATTTCCACCTGATATTCCATATCAGGAACTTGGACACAATCCATTTCAATATCCATCAAAGGCATAACGAAATGACGTTCAAAACACCCCGTTTTGTTTTTTCCTGGAATAGAACACATATCTACCAACAAAGTATCGGTATTGGAATCCTCTACATGAATCTGTATGGATTGGTCTTTGTCTCTTGTTGCAAGGATCTTATACAAAATCTGGGAAGGGATACCCAAGACAATGGATTGTTCACAGGTATAGGTAGAAAACCATTTTTTAGGTAATTTCACTTCTAAAATAGAAATACGTGCTGAATCCATGGTTTGGATGTACATATGTTCAGGGGTAAATTGAACGTTGATATGTTCCGAGAAATGTTTCATATTTTGAAACAAGGTTGTGAATACCTCTGCCTTTGCGGATTGTTGAATGGTAATGTTCATGATAGATAGATATATGATTAGGATGATATATCTACTTGTTTTTAGATTTATGTAATCAATTTTTCCAACATTTCAGTGGATTGTTCTTTGGTATAATATATCATTTTGTCTTTGATAGATTCATTCGTAAACCGAATCAAGGTTGCCGAAATTGCACCAATCATGTTCGGTGTATTATAAATATACATAGTGACCATTCTATCAATGTATTTGATCTCGGTATTTTTGAAACATGCATTGCAAAACATCTGGATGGCTTGTGAATATCTTTCTACGGCAGACATAGAAAACGACAACAAATTGATATGCATATTGAACGAACCATATTGTGATATGATATTGTTGATTTCGGTCAATAAATAATTTACGACGGTTTCATAATTTTGTGACGTACCGTATGTTTTAAACAAAGGATAATCAATATATATGGAATTCGTATTCGATATTACAAAAATGGTTTTTTGTATTAATACCTCCAATGGAAAATGATTCAATACATATTCGGCACATTCTTGTTTTTGGTTTTTTTTGAAAAAAATATGTTTACGGTTGGAAGAATAAAAGTCATTGGTTAAACGGGAAATTACACCATGAACTGCATTACCTGTATTTGTGATGAAATCGGGGAGGATATTTTCTGTCATGGTTCTTGATGTGTCTAATTCCATACATTTGTTCAATATGTCTTCCGTACTTGTTAAAGAATCTTGACGTGGTATAAAAAAATCATTTGTTGTTTTTTGTGTAAACATATATATGATTCGTATTTAGTATATATTCCAATTTTTATCTATATTTATTTTCCGCATCTCCTACAAAGTTTTGTTTAAGAAGTACTCCATTTTACTGTAGTGACAGGATGCGCAGGAACGTCTTCTTCTTCTTCCTCTTCTGTTGTAAGTATAAGTCCGTTGATAGAGGGAGACGATTGTGAATATTCATGAATAGATATTTGTGGTACACTGGTCGGGGCAACAATGTTGGCATTTTCCAACAATATTTTGTTCACATCCATGGTATAGGTTTGTAATTTCAAAACAATGTTTTTTAAATTGGCGATTTCATCCGCCATAATGTCAAATCGTGATTGAAGCTCTTCCATGAACATTTCCGGTAATACAGTTTCGTTGTTGTCGGAATCATCGGTTTGTGCGGTTGTTATGTTTTTGGTAACTGTTTCTAAATTGATCAATCGCTTGTCAATCAAGGAAATTACCTGAGGTAAGGTTAATCCCGTATTTGCGGGGGAATTCATAGGTGTATTGGGGGAAGGATTCGCTTTGATGGGTTCTGTACTTGGTGGAGCTCTTCTTTTTTTAGCGGAAGAATTGGCAGCACTCATTATGATACAATGATTGATGATTATTTCTAATATATTTTTACGCAACCATCTCCATTTTGATAGACGGATGACAAAGATAATCTTGATCAAATATCAAATCTTCCAACGTATAATCTTCTATGTTTTCTTTACGATTCTTAATATGAATTTTGGGAAATGGATTCGGGGTTCGTGTTATTTGTGTTTGTAATGATTCACGATGTTGTTCATAAATATGGGCATTTCCTAAAAAATAGACAAATTCATACGCTTCTAATCCACAGTGTTTTGCCATCAAATGTGTTAAAAAACTATACGAAGCAATATTGAAAGGAACGCCTAAACCTACATCCCCACTGCGTTGATACAAAGAACAGGACAAATATTTTCCTCCATGCACATGAAATTGCATCAAGATATGACACGGTGGTAAAGCCATTTGTTCCAATTGTTCCGGATTCCATGCACTCACCACCAAACGACGATTGGTACGGGTTTCTGGATTGGATAATTGGTCAATCACATATTGCAATTGGTCAATTCCACACCCAGAATAATCCGTTTGACAATTCGTATAGGGTGCATTCCAATGTCGCCATTGTTGTCCATAAATCGGTCCTAAATCTCCTTCTTCGTTTTGTGTGAGTCCACGACTATCCAAAAATTCACGTGAACCATTGGCATCCCAGATATGCACTCCTTTTTCTTGCAATTCTTGGTTGTTGGTTTTCCCTGCTAAAAACCACATCAATTCATGAAAACAAGTTTTCCAGGCAACCTTTTTGGTAGTTAATATCGGAATCGTTCCATCTTGTAACGAAAAACGCATCATATTCCCAAAAACCGAATACACATTTCCATTTCTTCCTTGTTCCAAAGAACCTGTTTCTAAAATACGGCGTACCAAATCCAAATATGGTTGTTCTTCATGACATACATCGGACATTTCTATATTACGTACTACAACACAATATATCTAATTCTTTTTTTCAAAAAAATATAAAGATTTTTTCGTGAATACAAATAATTATTATACGATCAATCATGATGGGAAAAATGGATTTTTCCGCGGTTATGTGGTTCTTTAATGGTGTGTTCATGGGGTTATGTTGTTTAACTACTTATAATACGTGTTCAGTAGTATACAATTGTTACCAATATCTATCAAATAGTATTATTATCCGAAATAAACACTTTCAAGATAGTATATTCTGGGCAAAATATGTAGTAGAAAAACAAGATGAAATCAATATGTCAAATTATTTGACTGGGAAAGAAGAAATGTGTAATGAATTTTTGCACAGTATAATGATTGAATATCCAAAAAAAGAAAAATATTTTCTTCAGCTCTAAAGATAAAATTCTAATCAAATACTATACGTTTCAAGGTTTTTATATAACATAAAATTATCATATGGAAATATTACAAGAATCACGAGAATCCAAGAAATCATTTTTTTCCTATGTATTTTCCACCACCGAAGAAAGTAAGGCAGAAGTAATGAATGTGCTCCAATATTCACTTCTTGCATTGTTACCAGTATTTCTAATGAACAAATTGATTCAACAATTTATTCCCGAAGCAGATTTAGAAAAATCTTCTTTGGAACTGATTTTGGAAATTCTGATTCAAATGTCTTTGATTTTCATTGGTATTATCTTAATTCATCGTATCATTGCCTATATTCCCACTTATTCTGGGTTCAAATATGAAAATTTGACACTAATTACCGCGGTGATACCGTTTTTAGTCATAGTATTAAGTATTCAAAGTAAATTGGGATTGAAAAGTAATATTTTGTACGAACGAGTTTTGGAATTATGGAACGGACCCTCTATGGATGAAAAAAAACAGTCGGCGTCTAAAAAAGCAGTGCGTTTTGGCAATTCCACCGGTCCTTCTCATGCGGTGAGTCAAGCGGATTATTTAGACGACTCTGCGGTTCAACCTGGTTTGTTCCCACCTGCACCGATTGCAACTACCGTGTCTAGTAAGGGTGCTGCATCCAATCCGGTGCAAGGTAGTGGTATTATGGTACAAGATGGTGGATTTTCTATGGATCCAATGCCTTCCAATTTTTCAGGGAACATCTTTGGTTCTGCGTGGTAAAACCCTGGGATAATATATAAACTTCCATGACATTTCGTGATTTTTTGAAAAATTATTCCAAAATGGGTATTGTTATTTCAGGTATTGTGTTACTAAGTATATGTGCATTTGCACCTACGAATGAACCTAAATCCTCCGATGAAACCAAAGAAACCGTCTAGCGTTCATCATAGTACATTTCGTATATGTACCATGATGTATATGTGATAAACCGATCATGCCCTACAGAGTGAAAGATTTTACCGTAGATTTGTATTTTGATCATGATCCACCGTTTGTATTTGATCAAACCGATTATCAACTATTTGCGGAATATGTGAGCACTACATACGTCCATATCATAGTCCGTCGTTTGGACAATGAATGTATTCCCAACGGTTTGCAATTGTTGATCCTATATCAAAATATTAGTCAAATTCTTTCGGTTCCTTCGTGTACAGATGGTCATGAAATTTGTATAACGTATACTTGTGAATTCGCCGAACCCGACATGGATCGTCCTATCATTCGGTTTCCTTTACGTGAAAAATGCGTATTAGATCCTATACAATTCATTGACCGAACTGAGTTTCAGGAGCGATTCGGAATACATCTGATGGTATTACCTACCAGTCTGTTTGCCGTTGGTATTTGTGGTGGTCAGGGGGCGTTTACGCCTCCAACAACTAACTTAGTAGGTGACCTTCGGTCCGAAGACCGTAGGTCTTCAACCTTTTGGTCACCGGATAAGTTTGGTGGAACCATGTTTATTTATCATGAAACCTTTTGTCATAGCTTTTATTACAACATAGAAGCCATTTTGTATCATATATTGCGTGTTGCCAATATCATGGATTCCAAAAAACGTATTTGTTTTCTGCTCTCCAGTACCGATGGTTATCCAGAAAAGGTTCCATGGTCTGACAAACGTGTAGAACCAAGATACATTACGGACCAAGAATGTATAGGTCAGTATTTACCACCGGTCACTAATACCCAAGAATATCCATTTTTTCCTATCAAATTGTTGGCGCAATCTGCCCATATTGGGTTCCCCAATGTATTATGTATTCCCGATAGGCACTATTTTTATCACAATTTGTATCATCCCTTTCGTTCATTTCATCAGGGTATTTCTTGGGAAGAAAAAAACCCCAAGATAGTTTATGGAGGACAAATACGCGATACCCCTCTGAATTTCATAGATGGTTCCATGCAACAACTGGGACTTTCCCCCCGTGAATATCTGAAACAGATATTGGCCCCTAGATATCGTGATATCTTGGTATGTGATGATTCATGGATATCACGCCGTGATATGATTCATTATAAATATATTTTGGACATAGATGGTGCGGCTTCCACTTGGGATGCGACTGCATGGAAATTAAACAGCGGTTCGGTCATTATCAAACCAAAATCCATATGGAGACAATGGTTCTATGAAAAATATATTCCAGGGGTTCATTATATGGAAATCAACAATGACATGAGCAATCTACGTGAAGTATACGAATGGTGTGAATCCCATACCGATGAATGTCATAAGATGATACAAAACAGTCAGGATTTGTTTCAAACCGTCTATGCCCAAGAAAATATGATTCAATATACCAAGACCGTCTTGGAACAGTGTATGTTACCAGAAGGTGAAAGTTTAACCATGGACATGCGCATGAAGATGCCGGAGAAACCTTCCGATAACGCTTCAGTTTTTCCGTCAGTGAATATACCGGAAAGGGAGGTTGTAAAGGAACCGTCGGTTCCTTTAATATACATCAATTTAGACAAACGCACCGATCGCAGAGAACAAATAGAACAACAATTGAATATGTATGGATTATCGTATGAACGTTTACCGGCAATATATCACTCCTTCGGAATCGTGGGATGTACACGGTCACACTTAGCCGCAATACGTCTTGCCAAAGAAAATGGATACCAACGCGTATGGATCATGGAAGACGATTTTGAATTCTTGGTATCACAGGAAGACGTGGAATCTACGTTGCAAATGTTATGTTCCGGGGACATAAAATTTGATGTATGTATGTTTGCCTACAATGCATTACAACGAAAAGAAATAGAAGGTTCTGACTGTTTTTTTCAGATATGTGAGGCTGAAACCGCATCTTCGTATGTGGTTGAGGCACATTATTATGACAAATTGATACAATTGTATGAACAAACCATACCACTGTTGGAAACCACCCGACGACACTGGGATTACGCCAACGACCAATCTTGGAAAATATTACAAATTTCGGATCACTGGATCGCCACAAAACAACGAATGGGAAAACAACGGCATGGGTTTAGTGACAATGCCCAAGAATACATGTCGTATGATTTTTAACCTCCATTCTGGGTTAGGATGCCCTAGGGCATCCTATCCAAAATAAGGTAAATCTTTTTCAGTACATGTTGGGAGTGAAATCACACAAGTGCGATTTCACAATACAATCATCCCAGAATAAAGGTTAACGGAACAGAGCTTCATCTTCGTCTTCGGTACTTTTTTCGCCTTTTCTTGGAACCATACCCATAGAATCCAATATTTCCAATTTCTTTCTAGAACGTTCTAAATTGTTTTCTCTTTCCACACTGGAAAACAAATATTCGGTATTGGGACTGACTTCATTTTTTTTGATTTGTTTGTAAATAAGGTGGGTTTGTTCTATGATAGACGCCAAAATACGTTTGTTATCTACCGTAATAATTTCAATGTTGGTGGGTACGATTTCGGTCAAAAGACCGACAGCAAAATACAAGAGATATCTACGACGTTTACAACAAGCGGTAGAATATTTAATACAAAAAAGATTCAACAAGGATTGTAGTGTTTTTTGTATGAATTCATTGGATCCATTGGGAACATTGTCAGCAACATAATGCAACAAAGAATCCCATATCATCCATATGATGTCTTTTTGAAATTTGTTTTCCACTTGAATATAGGTGCGACGTTGACATTTGCATACTTCTTTGCGTTTTTTACAAATATTGTCAAATTCTATGATCCATTCTATCCAATAACAGGCTTGAATCAAATTCTGACCTTCTTTGGATATAGAATAGGAGAATTCATTGATCGCAATGTACAATTCTTTGGGGTCTTCTTTTTGAAAAATGGGTTCGGCAAATTTGACAGAAGGTGCTTTCAAACGGTCATTCATCATGGTCATATTGAATTCTTCGGTACGATTGATACGTATGGGTTCAAAACTATGTTTTCTTGGCGAAAATGTCAATATACATATGATTTCGGCGAACAATTTACGAACATTGACATTGTTACGTGCTTGTATTTCTTGGGTAAAATTGGACTGACTCATGATATTACGAAAAATTTGATAACGATTTTCCAAATATACGGTCAAACGTGCATTCCCTAAATGAATATGTTTTCCGACAAAGTATAAGATGATTTCCCATATGTCCATCAAATGTCCGGCACATAATAATTCGGCACACCAATAACAAGCGGGTTCTAATTTCATTTTCATCATGTTGTCCATCAATGCCTGTTTCACTTCCGTTTTTTTGTAGTTGGAAAAGGTGATACCTTTGAAATCCGCAGAATCACGAATGTCATTCATAAAGGTTCCATCTTCCACAGGGTGTGTATCTAAATCCATAGAGTTATTATATTCGTATATTTGTAATATTTTTTTTTTACGTATTTCCGATTGTAGAATTCATTCCGTTTTGATTTACCAACGTTGGATAAATCACCAGTCCTTGTAATTCTTTTTTTTGTATGGAATTGGAAAATTTCCAATCAATGGCTTCGTCCATAGACAACAATACATTGTATATTTTTTGAATATTACGATGATTCACTAGATAAGCATGAGTACCTGTAACGGATTCTTGAATATCATAAATATTTTCTTTGTACAAATGACTATGAACTTCCGATAAATTTCCCAAATACAATAAATCAAAATCCTTGTCAATTATTTGTAAAATATGTTGTATTTGATGATCCAGGTCATCAGTAACAATTTCAAAATCATTTTCAAATATCATAGTATATCCTTGTGTTTTGTTCAAAATACGCCCGATTCCTACGTCATCGTCCGTATTTTGCCGGAGAAATTCTCCACTACTTTCGTACCGACCCGAATTCTCCGGCAATAAGGATTTTATCAACATAAAATGACTCAAATAGCATCCAATTACATTGTTTCTGTTGGGTTTGATTATGTGTAAATTTGGGTCAAATACAGATAAATTGTTCAAGTCCAAATCTTTACCCATAATTGCATCAAAAATAACAATAGGTTTTCCTAATTTTGCTTCTTGTGTTTCTATGTTCTTGGTGCGTTCTTGGTTTGTACGATCATGAATCACGTAATATTCAACGGAAGCCCCCTGACCAGAAGGCGTAAACGCCCCCTGACCAAAATATTCTTGGTGTTGTTTTTGCCGAAATTGAATATAGGATAATACAATCAATAATAGAATTAACAGGGCAAAACCAACCCATACATTTATCTTCATAATATAAGATATAATATGAAGATAAAAAACAGCACCAATCTATGGATATCTCTAGGTATCGTCGTCATATGTATCATTGTGATTCAAATTACCTACGTTCATTATCAATACTGTAGAAAGTCTTATGAAAATTTTGACATTGTACCTTCCATAGACTTTTATGTAATTACGATTGGAAATCCTTCACGTGAAACCAACATTCAAGAACAAATAGAACAACAAATGAACATAATGCGAGACAGTTCGGACAAGACGGATTATTTTGAGTTCAACATTCAAAAAATAGACGGTGTTCTAGGTAAAAATTTGGATTTAGATAAATACATTGAACAAGGAATTTTATACGACGGAATTTACAAAGACATGGATCCCAAACTAAAACATATTACGACCTCATTCAATGAAAAGATGGAAAATCGTAAAAACGAAGTGGGATGTTATTTGAGTCATTACAAAACCTATGAAACCATACGAGATCGTGGGAACTTGCAAGGATATAGTGTAATATTTGAAGATGATTTTGTATTGAATCCACGATTCATGAATATTTTAGATGAAACCTTGTTAAAACTGGGGGATACCGATTTTGATATGCTTTTTTTGGGAATTATTGGAGAAAATGGTGAACAAGTACTAGACAATGTATATCGTACCACGGGGGTTTCTTGGTGTGCTCATGGATATCTGGTGAACAATCGTCATATTGAAAAAATATTACAACAAATGCGATTCATTGACAACATTTTGGATGTGCAAATTTTCAAAAAGGGTAACCAAGGAGATTTGACGATATTGCGTTTGAACCCCACCATTGTGGAACAAGGTGAATTGGGCACCAACATACGAAACCATTAAAAAATATAAGGGTTTTTCTCATATATCATGTATTATCATGTTGCATGTCTTCACCATAGCAAGTGACCAAGAAAAAACCGCCCTCTTACGTACCACCGCCGAATGGTCCAAGTTGAACATTGAAATCATTCCATGGAATCATTGGAATGGGTTTACGGACAAAATATACGCCATGAAACAAGTATTGGAATTTGTACCCGACGAAGACATTGTTGCCTTTGTAGACGCGTATGATGTTTTATGTATGTCCAACAAACAAGAAATTCTGGAGAAATTTTTTTCGTACGATTGTGATATTGTATTAAGTAGTGAAGTGAATTGTTATCCCGGCGAAAATCAATCCGCATATGATCAAATACCAAATATAACAGAATACAAATATGTCAATTCCGGTGGATATATTGGATATGCCCGTGCACTACGTAACATGTTTGCGTGGAAAACTGACCAAGAAATAGAATCCATTTGTACTTTGGGGGGTGATCAACATTTTTTCACCCAATATTATTTGCATCATTATGACGAATGGTCATGTTTTATTTCGTCTCGTCATATGAAAGGATTGATGGTGGGTTTGGACGAATACCAACATATCTTTCAAAGTTTGTACAAAGTTCCGTTACGTAGTTTTGTATTTTTGGAAGGGCGCCTATACAATCATTCATTGAAAACATATCCGTGCTTTGTGCATTTCAACGGGTTTCATGATTACCGTCGTGAAATCATTCATAATGAAACGGGGGAACGTGTTCCAGCGATGCAACAATTCATAGAAAATATGAAAAAAAGCCGTACATGGGGATCGGCTGCGATGGAACATCATTTACCTGAGCTGAATCTATAAAAAGTTTTTTATTTTGTGATACGTACTTAATGCCGAATTTGTCCATCCTTGATTTTCGCTAACCACTTCACCAATAACAAAAATGTTTTTACTAGGTCTCTGTGCTTGTTTGATAAATTCCATACGATTACTATATATTTTGTTCAAGGGTTTGTAATAATGTGTTCCCGCGTCTCTATAAAAACCAACGATTTTGGTTAGTTTCAAATCGGGTATATCTATGGCTTTTTTTATTAAATTTGTCATGTATTCCTTACCATCCATATAAGTCATTTTATCCAGATTATAGGATTTGTCTTCCGATACGATACTTGGTTTCATAGAATGTTTGAGTTTCGTCGCATTTTTATTATCACTGTACGCTATCATATACAGACCATGATCTGGATCCATGGGAATGATTTTTTGTAATTCATTGGCAACAATCGTAGTACCTTTTATTTTTTCTTTCATGATTTCTATGTATTTTTTTGATACCGTGGCATATATTCGGAAGAATGGTTGTGCTTCAATTTCATTGTATATGGGATTTTTTAACAATGTACGTAAGCTTGTAATGGTGGTTGCCATAATCAGTTTTCTACATTCATATATATGTTCTTTTGAAGAATGATTTGATACACTGATAGAAACATGATCATTCAGATCTTCTACGTGTGTAACAAAAGCATTCGTTTTGATATGTAATATACCTATATTTTCAACTAATTTACGAGTTAATTCATTCCATGGTATAGACAAGGCTGTCCAACAACATACATTGTCTTCAAACCCATACATATACAATACTTCTTCCACACCATCATTTTCATAATCGGTATAACCCGCTGATAATAAAAACAGTTTGTATTTTTCGGATCCTAAAATAGGTAAAGCAAATTCTCTAAAAGTACATCTTGGTTGATGATTCGTTTCAAAATGATGTTGTAATTCTTTCAATGTTTTTTTTAGATCCAAAGGATCAAATGTATAGGTGGTCTTCACTTTGAATTCATGATAAATGATGTCTAATTCATCCATTAATTTGATCAAATATTTGTCTTTAGCTTTTCTACCAATACCTGCACCGGTTGTCACCAAATGATCAGAGAATTTTTCTTGATGAATACGCCCGCCAATATATTTTTTATGATTTGCTTCTAATAATAAAAATGAACTATTTGGATGTGTTTTTTTTACATTATATGCAGTGTATAGTCCAGCTATACCTGCACCGATAATAATATAATCATACATATACATATATTATGATTATATTGCCGGAAAACCTGAAGCGCTAGTGGAAGGTGTAGACGGATACCCCTATAAATCCTCTTCGTTTGAACCCACCAATATGACCGGCAATTTGGGTATATATACATTTTCTGTCCCCTGACCATTTCTTGCACTATTTGGTAGCACTGTTTTCGTGTTATAAAAAGAACGATTGGTAATAGATCTTGAACTTGATAATAACTTTTCCTTTTCGTATTTTATTTCCAACATTTGTGATTGGACTTCGTTGGACGAAAAATCGGATTTGGTGTTGATACCAATTTCGGTTTCCAACGTCTGACCTTTGATTGCCATAGGCAACATGGATTTCATAATAAATGAAAACATATTGACCCATGCCTCCATGACCTCATGTGTGGCGTTTACGCCTAATTGATTAGAAATCGTATATAACATATTCTGTACAAATATGGAATACATATAGGGTCGTATCAAACGTTTTGTATGAGCCTTACCCAAATTATATAGGCGTAATTGTGTTTGTTCATCATTGTTCGTAATAGATAGAACATAATTTACGATACGAATAATAATCGCGCCTTTTTCGGCGATTTTGTTCAGACCAGTGGAATGTGCACTCAATATACTTTCAATCTTTTTGTTTTCGTCCACCAACTTTAATCGTTCATAAAAATCATTGTAAAACAGAGTGATTCCGGTTAATTCCATACCCGATTCGGTTTTTTCTTTTTTACTACAAATCAGTTTCCATGAAGTCGTACATAGACGATTCGTTTGTGGATTGATAATCGGTACCAACGGAAAGATACTGGGGGTATAGTGTGCGACTTGTACTTCTATGGGAACGGAATATTTTTTTTCTAATTGTTCCTGTATATGTTTGATGTCATTGTTATCGTCGGTGATGGCAATAGAACTTGAATTTGCGCCCATATATTTATTATCATAACATATGTTTATTCAACTAAATAAACATCTATTCGTACACATAGGGATTTATGTTACCATATATGGTGTAGAAGTGTAACTCTATTGGTACATTTGTGATTTACGCCGTTATCCAGAGCAAGGACGAAGTTTACGAAGTCCTGTTGCGAGATGAACGTCGTTGTCGTCTAGTTCGTTTTTTATGTCGTTTATTTCGGTGGCTGCTGCGTGTTTTCTTGGTACATTTTCCACCATAAAATAAGTGTTGTGCAAAATCATAATCTTTTGCGGTTTGTTGTGTATCATGTAATAACCATTTTTTGTAGTCCCAATTCAATGTGTTATGATTTCGTTCGTAATCTCGTATCAAAGCCGTTATGGAAGTTTTGCTAATTGGTTCGTTCAAGGATGCTTTTCCAAAATCAATGATTGCCAATTTGATTTGGTTGGTTTCATCACGATAAAATACAATATTTTCGGAATGAGTATCATTATGAAATATATTGTTAGATTCTAAACATTGTAATGCTGTTTCCATTTTGGTGTACCATGTTTTCCATGTATATTCATCGGGAATTATTTGTAATAATTCATTCTTTGGTACAATGACTAAATTTTCCATTTTTATAGAAATTTCCACGTTTACGTCATCATCTGTCATTTGTTTGGATACAGAATATATGGTAGGAATATGTACATCATCCGTATTACATACTGCTGCTAATTTTTGTAATACAATTTCACGTAGAATGTAAAGGAAACTATAATTATCATGATTAGAAATCGTGTATGTTTTTTGGAAATATTTGGGGTTTGATTGTTCATTGGTAAAATAGGTAATTTGTATTCCACCAGAAAAAATAGGTACGATTTCGTTGTTTGATATTCTGAAATTTTGTTGAGGTTCAATTTTTGTTTTTACTTGAACTTCACCGTTTTCTGCATTCATGGGTGTGTTATTCATTTCATTTACAACATCCATGGCTATTTTTTTCGCATTTTCATTTGTAAAAAATTGTTCTATCAATGTTTTTATGGTTGTTTTTTGTTTTTTTTCGGGTGATGGTGATTTGATAGTTAAATCGGAAAATCTCCGTTTTTTTTTCTGTGGCGTTGAATCAGTATCTATAAATAACGACATCTTATACATAATTATGTTATTTTATTCGGTAATGATACGGGGAACAATGTTGATGGTTTGTAATTCTTGTGACAACAATTTGTAAGCGTACGGGATTTCTACTTTGGCAAAATCGGTCGTATTTCCACACGTTTTGCACAAATGAATACTCATATCATTTTTGGCGAATTTCGTCTGTTGTTTCATATCAACATCATTGTAACAGGCAATCATTCCACATTTTCCACATACATGTGTGGAATATTTGTCCGATACATCATACAAACGTTCACGACAGAATCGTGACATACCGTGAGCAATCATAACATCACGTTCCATTTCACCAATTCGGAATCCACCGTCACGCGACCTTCCTTCGGCAGGTTGTCGCGTCAAATTGACCATGGGACCAATGGAACGACTGTGTTGTTTGTCATTGACCATGTGTTTCAAACGTTGATAATATACCGGTCCAATGAAGATACTCGTCTCCATCTGTTCCCCGGTAAACCCATTGTACATGACTTCATTTCCGTAGCTCTCATATCCAATCTTTTGCAATTCATGACAGATGGTTTTGATGTCCAAATCACCAAAACTCGTGCCATCACCAAACATACCCAATTCCAACAGCACTTTACCCAGTACTGTTTCTTTCAATTGTCCAATGGTCATACGGGAAGGAATCGCATGAGGATTAAGAATAATGTCGGGACGCAATCCGTCCTTGGTATACGGCATATCTTCTTCTGGAATGATACATCCACAGGTACCTTTCTGTCCGGCGCGGCTCGAGAACTTATCACCCAGTACCGGTTTACGTAAAGTTCGTACCCGTACTTTGGCAAAATTGTAACCGTCCCCATTTCTACCGGTGTAATTTTTATCTATATAACATTCTTCCGTCGTACGATACGTTTTACTCTGGTCTTCGTATTTGATCGTCTTGGTCGGATCATTGCGATTCTCTTTGATAGGAACCGTTTTCGCAATAATGACGTCGCGATTTTCTACCAACTTGTGTTCTGGAATAAATCCTTGGGCATTCAATTTGTCATAATTTCCATATTTGATTCCTTTGGTTTTGGTAGGGTCGGGTTTACACCGAATAATTTCATCACGAATGATGTTTTTGTCTTCGTCTTTTTCGGTATGATATACCGTGGTCATAAACAATCCACGATCAATGGAACCTTTGTTGATTAACAACGAATCTTCCTGATTGTAGGCTGTATAGGATGCAATGGCTACGGTAATTTGATGTCCCGAAGGAATACGATTGAGTTGAATGAAATTCATCAGACGTGTATCTACCAAAGGACGGGACGGATACGAAAGTACATACGATGTTTTGTCCATGCGTTGGTCAAAATTGAGCGCATATACTCCAATCGCTTGTTTACCCATACAACACTGATACGTATTTCTGGGCGATTGATTGTGATCCGGAAACGGAATACAAGAAGCCAGTACACCGAAAATGGTACTCGGATGAATTTCACAATGAGTATATTTGTAAGAGAATTTAGGCGCTTCAGTAAGAGTTGATGCCTCCACTACATTACCGGCATCATCCCCTCCGACCGACCGTAGGTCGGTCAAGGTTGCGTCCTTTGGGTGCGTACCCAATGCTGCCGTTCTGCGAACGTACGCATCGGTGTCTTCTTTCTTTGAATCGTTGGATAAAATGTATTTGTTTTTGGTGCGCATGGCAATCATGGCGAAATTTTGTTCTTCGGGGTCAATGTATTCAATGACGGATTCGGGGATACGACAAGAGACCAACAAATCGTTCCAGGACAATTCGTGATTCGCCAATTGTTGGATCATTTCTTTGGTAATCAATGCCTGTTGATCCCGTACTTTCAGTACCGGTCGTGTCAATCTTCCACCGTCATTGCATACACGAATTTCCATGTTGTAACAATCAAAGATGACCGAAGTGTAAATATTGATGATACCACTGTATTTTTTCTGTTTAATTTCCCGATACAATTCTTCGGGTTGTTCCGTGACACCGACCCACGCACCATTGATAAATACACGGACTTTTCCAAAGGCTTCTTTCGGATTCGTCATGTCTTCCAGTTTATGTACATGAGGTAATATGTAATCGTACAAGGAGGAACTGTTGGTAGGAATGGTGATATGTGACATGAAACTGATATTCTTGACGACACCAATGGACTGCCCCTCTGGTGTTTCTACACTACAATTGGACACGACAAACCCTTGAGAGACAAACGAATGATTTTCACTATAAGTAGTGAAGTCATATACCATTTCAGGTTCTATTTCTTGAATGTTGAGAATAGGTACACTGACACAACCATTCACTGACCAATTGACTGGAGGTGTCATGTCTTGTTTGTAAAACGCGCGTATTTTGAGTAATTCAATCTTTTCAACCATTTGACGACGATTTTCTTCGCAATACGTAAACCCGATGGTGTCATAATACTTTTCCAAACTATCATTATCTATCACAACATAGGCGGTTGTTATTAGATTTGGTGTGAACGGTAAATATTTAATATGACACTGAATACTAAATTCACTTAACATATCCGCAATGTGTTGCATATATACACGTTTGTCCGTGTAAAATGTATTACTGAAACTATGATTCAATCCTCTACCCAAAAAGGCAGATAAGAACTCACGTTGGATAGAACGTTCCGCAGTGAGTAACCATGCAGGTAATGTAAATGAATCTATTCCTACCAAACGCATAAAATATTCATAACATGAGCTAATAACATGAGCTATATCATTAATTAATATAACTTTATATTTTTGGTCCATTGTTTTTATAACATGAACTAAATCACCAAATCCTAACTGTGTGATATCATTTGCTAATTGTTGCGCATCCTTTTCCGTTTGTAAATATTTGGTTCTTCCAAAGAATTGTATTCCAATCAATCGTGCAATGATTTTAAGTTTATAAAGAGGAATTGGCGTGTTTAATAGATTACGTTCCAACAATTCCTTACGATAATGCTCCAATACATCCGATTCATGAATAATCACTCGTGTTGTATTCTCATCGGGAATCATTTTCACCATGTGACGAATGACCATTTGATCACCTTCCCGTAGGTCACACAATTTCACCATTTCGTATTTTCCGCCGCCCTGATTGACCAAAAACGGATGGTCAGCGGTCGCCTTGATGGTTCTTCCACTAATGGTAGTGATTTCAAACAGTTTATCCGGCATTTTTCCAAAGAAATTGAACATAGGTGAAGGCTCATCCTGAAGTGTGGTGCGATTCACCGTGTTCACCCATTCGCCGTTTCGGATATCTTTGATTTTTTTCATGTCTATCCGATTGGACATCAACACTTCCGTGTCTCCGGTCAAACATAAGAAACCCCAGGTGGTATTGTGCAACTTACGTGGAGCAATCAATTCACCGCTTTTTTCCAACGGGGTATTGATTCTGCGTGAATGACTCAGACTGGACATATACGTCAAACGACTCAATACTTGGGCAACACCGACCTTGCTACTATTGGATTGTTTGATACTGAAATCACCCGTAGCTAAGGCACGATTGATCCCATTTTCAATGGTAGTAGATTTCATGATTTTATAGATATTGGTCATGTTGATGATATTTTCGTAATTGTCCATGGAACGCCAAGAACCATTGTTGATTTCGCGAACCACTTGTTTTTGCATTTCTTTCACGAGTTTGTTGAAATAATTACGAAACAAATTGTTTAGCAAGGTGCCGGTCAATTCAATACGTTTGTTGACATACGAATCACGGTCATTGGGGGGAATCCATCCCAAACACGTTTTGATTAATTTTTGGCACATGTATCCTAACATGTACAATTTCTGTGTCAAAGTCTTGCAATGAGGGAACATGTCGTTGTTCAACACATCGTTGGTAAATTCTTGTTTCTTTCGTGCACCTTTTTCTTTGTCCATATTGATCGGAGTATAGGCGACCGCGGCGGTGATATGACGCAAGGCATCTTCTTTGGTCATATATTTGTTAGAATCAATGATAGACGCTTGTAGAAAATCCAATATTTTTCGTTGTTCAGGTGATTTGGCTTCAATATCTAACAAAATATATTCGCAAATGGCTTTGTCACTCATGACTCCCAGTGCACGAAATACCACAAACAATTCAATCGGCTGTTTGATACGTGGTATATTCATATAAATTCCATGTCCAAATCCATTGTTTTTACTGGCAATCATCATTTCTATTTGTTTCGGAGAAATACATTTGAAATCGGGAATGGATTTGATTTCGGCAAACCAACTCCATTTCGTCGTATTTTTCCCATCAAAACAATAGACACGATTTTCCGCGGCACGTTCTTGTCCTAATACGGTTTTTTCGGAACCTTTGATGATAAAATACCCACCACAATCCATCGGACATTCCCCCATATACACCGGATCCACGGATTTGTTTTGTGTCAATACACAAATCGCGGATTTCAACATGATGGGCATTTTACCAATGTTGATTTTTTGCAATATTTTTGTAATAATTCGCGGATTGTCCATGGATTCTGTATTACGAATGATGTAGTCAATCTTGATATCCACCGTCATGGTGGACGCATACGTGAAATTACGTAATTTGGCTTCTTGAGGAAACATAGTTTTGGTTGCACCATTGTTTTCATAAATTTGAGGGGAATATAATTTGAAATTTTGGAAATTGATGGAAATTTCTAACAAATATTTGTCTTGTTCTTCCACATAATCATTTTCCGATTTAATACACACCGGATTGAACATTTGTATGGTTTTTTGCATTTGATAGGTAATAAAATGATTGTAGGATTCTATTTGATGACGTACCAAACGGTCCAAATGTTGTCCTTGAAAATAAGATTCAATGATGGTAAATGGTTCTTCCACGTACTCACCTAAATGATCCAATACTCCATCTTGTTCTTTCATATTAATATCTATTTGCTTACCTTTCGGCAAATCCTGCATGATTTCAGACAACGATTTTGAAAACTCGTCTTCCATTTCTTGAGGAAAATCACTGGCAACCTCTTTTATAGGTGTTTCACAATGAGCATTATTTTCCGTAGATTTATTGACCTTGGTGCGAGGTTTGCGTACTTTGACAATTTTGGACATGATGTATATGTGATGATGTAAGATGGTGGTGTTTATCTATTTCATAAAATCAATTTTCTATTTGGTTTTATGTGCGTCTTATTCAAGATGGTCAGAGGGCGTTCACGCCTTCAACAATGGTCAGAGGGATGAAATCCTTCAACAACTAAGTCCGGAGCAAGCTTCGCTTGCAGAGGACTTTGGTAGATACGTTGTAATAAATCTTGAAAATAACGGACATCGTCCATACGGTTTGCATTTTTACATCTGTAAAATAGGATACGATTCACTTCATCCTCGGTCAAATTTTGTACATGTTCTTTGCAATAACCTTGCAAAAAATATCTTACATCAAACGGTTCCAATCCTTGTCTAGATATGTGTTTTTCATCCAATAATCTAGAAATGAGTACATCATCATGAGTATCATCGCCATATCGTATGTCTTGGGTCAATAATTCTCCCACGTCACGTGAAAAACAGATACAGGTTCCACTTGTAAACCAAAATACGGGAAACCCACCTGCAAAATGTTGTAATGGCTTGGTTTGAAAATATTGGATTACATGAGGTATATTGAAAAAGGAACTTAGATTGGTACGTAGTACAAAATCATATTCATAGTTGGATTGAATGTGTTGCAATGCCTTCATGGTTTTCAGATAAATTCCTGGAGTAACGCTTTCGGTACCTTTCAAATACAGAGTATTTCCGTCTTCTACAGATTCTTCTTCTTGGTCTCTCGCTTCAATATAAAAAAAACGAATGTCGTTGGGAAACAATGAATAATAGGTGTGAGATAGACGTTTCATTTCGGCATATCCGTGCAAATCAAACGAGGATATGATAAGAATCACTATTTTTACCATATTCCTCTGGACTCCTACATCGTCCTTCAGAATATGCGTTGCCACATCCATATTTCTCTGGACTCCATGCTTCGCTGAGTCGTCCTTCAGAATATGCGTTGCCACATCCATATTTATTATAACCATTAGATATTAAATAATTTCTAAATCAGATAATTTCCAGTATTCAATATGGGTCCCTGAAATCGGTCGTTTCAAAATATACGGTATTTTTTTTTCTGAAAATTCTTGGTGTGCAATCAAATATCCATCAATGATTCCTACATCCACATTGACAAATGGTTTTGCTCCGGCATTGATTTGTCGTGCACGTTCACCCAAAATACGCGCTTTTTCATATTTTGTAACGAAAGGTACCGATTGATGCAGGGGGTCAATCACATTACCATGTTGGTCACGGACCACCTGTGATAACACTTCTATTTCATCAAAATTCTGAACCATCATTTCTGGATGATGGTCCTGAATCACATTTTTTTTTAGATTTTCGTCAAATTTTTGCAAATACTGTTCATCTTCTTCCTCCTCTTCTTCCTCATCATCATCATCCATATCATCAAATGCAAAATTCATCATGGAATTGGATGTTCCTAATGTTTTTTCTGTCGGATTCATTTCACTGGTGAATTCGTCATTGTCTTCATCTTCATCGTCGTCGTCGTTTTCGTCGTCATCTTCTTCTTCCATGACACGGCGACGTTGCGATTTATTCAAAGGTGAACTTTCTTCTTCTTCCTCATCTTCTAAGATTTCTTCTTCTTCGTCGTCGTCTTCCAAAATTTCTTCTTCGGGAAGGTCTTTGAGGATTTCAATATCTGGCTTTGACATGATGATATATTATCAATAGAATTGTATTTACATATTTTTACCAACAAACACTGAAAGAAAATCAATTTTTACAGAAACCCAAGGTTTCTGTACGACTTCCTCGGTAACGAGGACACCGACCTTCGGTCGGCGCCCTCATAATATTTATTTGAAACCTAATATCAAATTGATTGTATAGGATCCTATATAAAAAATAAGACAAAGTCATCTTATAAGGATTTTTGTAAGAAATCTTATGAGGGCACCATGCGTAGCGTGGTGTCCTCGTTACTTAAGGGAGGTTTTACTGGGTTAGTTTCGCCGTAGGCGAAACTAGACGTAGGTTCCAATACTAGGAGTGCCAGGAATGATTGCATGTAGAACATAAATACAAATATTTTAGATTTTTTTCATCATACCGTAAATAAATAATTTCACGTTCTGTGGGTTTGTCTGTGTTGGTGGTACATTGTTCATTAGGACAAGGAATATGATAAATTCTAGGTAAAGTAGGGTCTAAACGTACATATTTGTTCAAGGCATGATGGACATTCTGTTCGTCACTTTTTAATTGAGTATTCAATACACAATGAATTTCTTGGTTCGTTTCTTCGTTATCAACGTCACCACAATTACGACAATAATAAGACAATTTGTTGGAGTCTTTAGAGTCAATCATAATATAATACATATTATCGCATATTTTGCAGAATTTCATGATAGCAATCGGTCTTGATATAGATATTTGTCTTATATAATGTTTACGCCTTTTTTTGTTAAAATCAATTTTTACAGAAACCCAAGGTTTCTGTACGACTTCCTAGGTAATAAGGGCACCCCCACTACGTGGTGGCGCCCTCATAAGGTTTCTTTGAAATCCTTGTAGGTACCACTTTTCAAATCTTTGTATAGGATCCTATACAACCAATTAATCAAGAATCCACGTAAGAAACCTTATGAGGGCGCCACCACGTAGTGGGGGTGCCCTTATTACCTAGGAAGTCGTACAGAAACCTTGGGTTTCTGTAAAAATTGATTTTTGAAATATACATAAATATATCTGTATAATACACAATAGAATGACGGATACAATTATATCAAAAGCTATACCCACAAATGAACAGAAATCATCCAAAAAATGGTCGGATTATCTTCAAAAACATTATTTCAAAACAGACCAAGTAGGTCAAGAAAAAACAAATACGCGTATTGCCGACAAATCACAAGGTATCACCGGTGGTACGTATCATATACCGGACAAGGAATATCTAGAATTTCTACATTTGTATTATTCCGAAATTGTCTCTAAAGGAAAATCCGAATATTTGACAGAAAAACAATTAGAATCAGGTGGTCCGATATTGATTGACTTAGATTTCCGATATAATTCCACGGTTACGACTCGTCAGCATACCAAGGATCATATCATTGATTTCATATGTTTGTGTTTAGAAACGTTAAAACAAATGTATCAACCCGATGAAAATGCACATATTCCCTTCTTTGTATTTGAAAAAGAGTCTGTAAATTGTGTCAAGGGAGAAGAAGGAGGAAAATCCGCAGTAACCAAAGACGGAATTCATATGATCATTGGTTTACAAGCGGATCCAACCGTGCAAACCATTTTGCGTTCCCATATTTTGGAAAAAATTGCAGACATGTGGTCTGATTTGCCGATTACCAACAAATGGGAAGATGTATTGGATGCAGGAATTAGTAAAGGAACGACCAATTGGCAACTATATGGTTCCCAAAAACCAAATCATAAACCCTACAAACTCCGGTATGTATTTGATACCTATATGGATCCACAGCACGGAGAAATTACCATGCCAGAAATTGATCCCCAGGAATACGAATCCAATCCAGAAAAATTTGTACAACTTTCGGCGCGATATCGCAATCATCCATGTCTCTTTATGACGAACAAATTCATTCAAGAATATCAATCCAAAAAACAGGGTAATCATAGTTCATCGTCATCCTCATCCTCGTCCACCCTAAATACATTACAGAATTCCAACAATCGTAACGCCTTACAATCAACCGTGAATTCCAAAGAATTTCTTAAAATACGTACACACGAACAATTAGCCGATGCCGTACAATACTTTTTAGAATCCTTGTCACCTACGGATTTTGAATTACGCGATGCCTATGATTATACGATGGCTTTGCCGAAATCCTATTATGGTGCGGGTTCGTTTACAAAATGGATACGTGTTGGATGGGCATTAAGAAACATCAGTCCCCATTTATTCATTGTATGGTTCGCATTTAGTGCGCAATCCGAATCCTTTTCCTTTTCCGACATTCAAACCGAATTATGGGACCGTTGGACAGGATTTCCTCAAAAAGTAGAACATGGATTAACCAAACGTTCCATCATGTATTGGTTACAACAAGACAATCCAGAAGCCTTTAAAAAAGTCAAATGCACGAGTATTGAAAATTTCTTGGATCAGACCTTGGAAAACAGTGTCATATTTGCGAACAGTAATGACAAACGTGGTGCAAGAGGGAGTGGAGATTATGACATTGCCACGGTATTATATCAATTGTTCTGTGGTACATATGTGTGTGTTAGTATCAAAAGCAACATGTGGTATCGGTTCCTCAATCATCGTTGGGAAGAGATTGATTCCGGTACCACATTGCGTAGAGCCATTTCGGAGGAATTACGTGACATTTATTCAAACAAAATGCAAAAATTAATTCGTCAACAAATCAGTCTAAAGAACCAAGAATCAGAGGAAAATGCGGCGAAATTGAAATCCATACAAAAACGGATGGACACGACTTCCGATATTATTCAACGATTGTCCAAAACCAATGACAAAAAGAACATTATGGTGGAAGCCAAAGAATTGTTCTTTGACGCCACATTTCTACAAAAATTAGACAACAATCCCAATTTGCTGTGTTTTACGAATGGTATCATTGATTTCAAAGCCAAAGAATTTCGTCACGGAAAACCCGAAGATTATTTGTCTAAATGTACCAACATTCCTTATAGTCCTTTGGATCGTGTGAAAATGAAACCCATCGTAGATGAAATCAAAGATTTTATGCTTAAACTGTTTCCATGCAAAGAATTGCATGATTATATGTGGGATTTCTTGGCATCTACTCTGATAGGTAACAATACGAGTCAAACATTCAATATGTTTATTGGTATCGGAGCCAATGGTAAATCTGTATTAATTACCTTGATGGAACACGTGTTAGGAGAATACAAAGGCGACGTACCATTGACACTTCTTACCCAACAACGTACCAAAATTGGTGGATTATCACCCGAATTGGTTCAGTTGAAAGGTACACGTCTCGCTGTGATGCAAGAACCATCTAAAGGTGATAAAATCAATGAAGGTATCATGAAACAGGTAACCGGTGGTGATCCCATACAAGCGCGCGCGCCATACATGCCCCAAATGGTAAATTTTGTACCCCAATTCAAATTGGTGGTTTGTTCCAATACGTTTATGGAAATTTGTAGTCAAGATCACGGTACAAGACGTCGTATTCGTGTGGTTGATTTTGAATCATTGTTTACTGAAACTCCCGTAGAAGGAGACCCAGACAAACCCTATCAATTCAAATTGGACAAAAAAATCAAAGACAAATTTGAAACATGGAAAACGGTATTCGCTGCCATGTTAGTAGAACATGCTTACATTACCAACGGAAATGTGAATGATTGTGCTCGTGTCATGTCTTCAAGTAATTCTTATTTGGATCGTCAAGATTATTTAGCCGAATTTATTCACGAAACCATGGAACCCATGGAAACTGGATGTATTCCTAAGCCACATTTGACCAGTCGTTTCAAGGAATGGTATCAACAGAATTTTAGTGGAAAACCACCCAATATGCGGGATGTAGTGGACCTCATGAACAAACAATATGGAAAATTAACCTGTGGTGTTTGGAGAGGTATTCGTTTCAAGCCACAAACCAGTATTCATAGTTCTGGATATGGTGATGATGGAAGTATTCATACTCATTCTGTACAAGAAGAAAATGAATATGTAGATTTGCAAGAAATTTAACTAATATTATACATACCTGAAGACAAAGGTAAAATACCATCGTAAGGACGTTGTACCATAGAAATATTTTTTATGTTACGTTCTACCGGTTCATTACCAATGGGTGTACCAGAAATGAAATAATAAAACATGATCATGTATTTGAACCAATAATATTGAATCGTAGAAACAACAAATGGATACAAAATAAATACAATTGCGATACATATTTTTATACCCATATGCCATGTGTCATTCACCATGAACAAATAAAAACATACAAAAAACAAAAGGACATAATAAGCATAAAACAAAATTGTATAAACCAAGATCATTTTATTTATTTTGGGTGTTTCATATTTGGACTTTTGAATATCCGTATGCTGTTGACTTTTGATCAACGCAATGTATTCATTGATTTGTTTGTTTTCATTCAATAGACGATTATAAAGACGTTCGTTGGGCTCCAATGACTGGTTAGTAGGAGTGGTGGTTATACTGGTTTTTTTTTCGGAGGACGCATAATGGATTTTCCCTTTGGGTAAAGAAATCACTGCATCATGCAAGGAAGTTATCAGATACCACGAAGAATTGGCATTTTCACCATGTACCACATATTGCAAATTCGTATTGGATGGAACATTGGAAGCCGTAGTGGGATCCCAATAAACCGACAAAAATCTACGTTCATGTAATGGATAATTGTCAATGGCTTCACCAGAAATAAACAATCCTTCAAAAAACCCGTCTGTATTCAAAAACAAATAGAAAAAGTCGGATCGTACCCCGTCGTCCAATGTGTGTAAATCCACAGGGAAAAAATAATTTTGGTCAGGAGTATATCGTCCATTTTGAACACTGTTTACACTGGAAGAAGTGGTAAATGGTTTGTTTGGGGAAGATTTCAAATTGAATTCCCACGCGGGTATACTATAGATTGAACTCATCGTTTCAGGAATTAATGTGACAATATTTCCTTTTTTTGATAAGGATGCGTCTCCAACATTCGGTGTAGATTTATTATTTATGATATTGGTGATTCCTGGTCCGATCCATGTAAATTTCCATATATCTGACATTCTATATCTAGTATTTAGAGTTTATACATTGAATAATTTTCCATTTCATTTTGTTCGTAAGGACGGGTTCGTTTTACAGAGTTGAATCCCTCTTTGATACAGGCGTTACTTGTTGTATCCCATACGGTTCCACTCTTATTAGAACAACATGCCGCTCCTATACACGTATTGGTGATATTGGTATTGGGTGCAGAAATTAATTGTACATCATTTTTTCCTGTCAAAGTTATCGGTTTATTATCGGGTAAATAATGCAATTGATCAAAATAGATCGGGTCGCGTCGTAACATCAATACATATGACCATCCGCAGTAAACAATCACAGCGACTATGACTAAAATAGATACCATAGCAATCAATACATTTGTATTTTCATCGTCACCCAAATATGCGGACAAGAATTTGCAAAAAAGTAAAATAACTAAACCAATGACAATGGCTACCATGATTCGTAAGTATACCTTTTGTCGTTTCAAATAACTATCATTCATCAGCAACATTCTTTTTTGTGTGGTTAAAGCACTATCAATGGACTGTTGTTTTTGATTCAACCGGTTCATTTCGGTATCAACAATGGTATTCACATTTCCTTGTTGTGATAAGATGTTTCCTGCTATGTCAGTATTCATTGATTTATTCATACCACCCAATCCGGAATTGATATTGTCAATTTGGGAAATCACATTGCTGTAATCACCATCGGGATTGTTCAGTAGGGGTGATTTAATTAAATAATTGTTCAAAATACCCATCAAGGATGTCGTATCTATCGTATTTAGATTCGGAGTCGGTGTAGTGGTGGAAGCCGGGTTGGTGATATATACGACAGGTGTAGGTGTAGTGGTGGAAGCCGGGTTGGTTATATATACGACAGGTTTGGGTGTAGTGGTGGAACCAGATGGTGTAGTGGTGGAAGCCGGGTTGGTGATATATACAACAGGTTTGGGTGTAGTGGTAGAAACCGGGTTAGTGATATATACAATAGATGTGGGCGTAGTGGTGGAAGCCGGTAGTGTGGATTGTATATTTGCGGGTGGTGTGGTAAACATACTTGACATATTTTATGTGTATTTGATTCTCCTATATAGTAATCAAATACAATTTTGAAAAACATTATTCAGGTACAAATGCAAAAATACCGACCAAGAAAATAGCAGCACAAATATTGGCAATAATGTAATTGGTATTTTGTCGTAACAAACTCGTTTTGGTATCTTCAATCATACCATTCAAAAGACTTTTTCGTCCATGTTGGTCTTGGGTAAGTGTTCCGTCTTTACTAATTGATTCATATTGCGGATTATTATTGATTTTGTTATAACTAGGTACAAATTGTGCATTGAGTTTGTCAGTCAATTCCGTATAATTATTATTTACTTGGATATTGTTCATTTGACTAGATTGATATACTTGATTCAAAGCATTGGCATTGGTTTGCATAGAACGTATACATTCTTTTTCATTCAAGGATTGACATGCACTCATATCAAATCCGGATACTGCAAAGGATTCCGTAAATGCACTTATACTCTGGGAAATTCCCGGCACTCCACAAGGTCCTTCTTGGGAAGGTAAAGGATCATATAGTTGATTGTTCACGGAATATGTATCATACATGTCATACAACGAAGATTGTTTGGTAGTTTGGTTGATTCCTTTGGTAGGACAACCAAGCGTAGAATCAACACAACTATCCGTAAATGTCTGATCAACCGTTTTGTATACTACATTATATACGTTGATTTTGCAATCAGATTTGATGGTTTTGTTACGTATATACAATGATGATGATTGTGTATTACTCATTACGGTTGATGTGGTAGGATTCGGCAAATATACAGGAGCACTGTTGTTGTTATTAATAATACAATTGACGCCACCGGTGGAATTCGGTTTGGTATAATAATGACTACATTTGGTATTTTTTATACATTGGTCAGAACAATTGTTGGGGTCACCCACAATATAATTTACACCATCCGCGTATGGCGGATAAGAATAGGTGGTTCCAGAATACAATTTAAAATCATTGGTATATTGTAGTATGTTTCCTCCCATAGGTACATATTGAAGTGTCTGTTGTTGTGTATCTATTAACATAGTAGATCCTAATTTGACATTACCTTGGGTACTTAATAAATAAAACGCATTTTGTTCGTCTTTTCCCATACCGGAATCAAAGGTATAATAACGATTGACAGGATTGTTGGAAATGTACATATTCAGATCATTTCCTTCAATGCATATCATACTTTTACCATCCGCGCTATACAATGCATGATTTCCACTTAATATTTCTCCATAATTCAATGTGGTTGCTTTCGTGGTCGCGGATTGATACGAAGATAACCAAGATTTGTTGATAGTAGCCATCGGATACACCACTTGTTGAATGTTGGAAATATCTGTAGAAGAAATCAGAAGATTGGTGGCAGATGCTGGTAGTTTGGACGTGGTCGTTTGTAAAATATCCCATACACTGATTCCGCCAATGTTCAATACCAAATCTCCACTGGAAAAATGCAAATTGGAATTGTTGGGCGAAAAATTGGGCGTGGCAGACAATTGTGTTTGTGTAATATCAAACAATACATTACTACCGAACTGAATACTACCATTGGAGGTAATAGACAATGTCGGAGTATTGGTCGTAGAAGAACTAATCGTAAATTTGTAATTTTTCAAATTGGTATTGGATTTTGCCAATCGGATTTGTTGATTGATGGAATAATTGTTGGATAAATTCACCTCGGTTTTGTACAATGAAAATTGTTTCAGGGGTGGATTTTGTAAAATAGGATCAATGGTAGAATGTAGTGCATAATACAATTGTATAGGTTCATACGGATTGTTGGACAAATTATCGGTTAAAAACACCAACAAACCATTTCCATTGACACCGGTGGACAACACCGTTCCATTACACGATATGGTCAGAGACAATGTACTGGTACAGGTTTGATTGATTGCTCCCAATTGAATACGTATTGGATACATGGTACCAGCGACAAATCGTATGGGACTTACTGTATTGGTGGGTGTAGAATTGTCTATGGAATAATTTACTAAAGCCGTATCACCTACCCAAATATACGCGGTTTGATTTGTCGCCAGATTGAATTGATATGTGCCGGTGGTAGGAGCTTGAAAATAACCGAACCATTCTACGTAATATTTGGGTACACTAGAGGAAGATAACACCGATACATCATAATTCGCCAGTGCGTGAAACAAAGAGGAAAAATCGTCACTATAATTTTGTGCAATCGGTTGCAATCCTTGTTTAAAGGTATTCAAAAAATAATGTACATCCCAAGGAATGATACTACTAATAATCATGGGATTGGTGTATAAACTAAAACGTAATCCGGCTTGTGCAGAATAATTGGGGGTTTGAAGACGTAATTGTTGAGCGACGTGCATTTCCATCGCATATTGTGCTGACGGTAAATCGTAGAAATTCTGATCATATAGTTTTAATATATTTCTCAGAGGGGATTGTCCTTCTACTGGCATAATAAGTCCTATTTGATTTTGTTGTGGGTCACCTAAAATACTGGCAGCTGAATTCGGGTCCAATTCAAAGGATTGATAAAAATGTGTATCATTGTATACCTTTGCTGGATTCAAAATATTGGTTTTTACCTGTGAAGATATTCCGGACATTTAATTATATTACCCCGATATAATTAAATAAGGATTCGTATAGGATCTTTTATTTCAAAGTGGTGATATAGAATATAATACAGGTAGCTAAAGTTGCCCATAAGAAAGTGGCATACAGAGTGGAATCTATGTTTTGTCTGTATATTTCTGGGATGCTATTTTTGGTTTGATACAATTCAGCCAATTTGATGTCCAATTGTTTACGTAATTTCAACATTTCATTGTATTTTTCTACAAGTTCTTCGTTGGATTGCGGTGAAACAGTACCAATCTCTCCTATATCTTGTTGTAATTTGGAAATCTCTGTCATTAATTGTGTAGAATCGGGTGGTGTACACGTAGTACCATCATATACATAATTCATACATAGGTCTTTGATATGTTTCCCCTTGGTATTGAATTTGGGATGATTTTCCAAACACAACACATAATTGGTATATGCCAAATTGTAATTTTGCAATTTGGTATATACATCTTGAGTATCTTGGAAATATTTTTGATAGTCTTTTTGATTATTTAATATTAATTGATTGGACATTTCTTATTATACATACATAATAAAATAAGACCACCGATATACTGAATGTGTGAAGAAAGCTTTCTTCATGCACCAGGACTCCTACGTCGTCCTTGCGCATGATGCCGGAGAAACCTTCCGCTAGCGCTTCAGGTTTTCCGGCAAATATATACACAACGCACCTACGAATTTGCACGTGATAATATGACTCCTAGTACAATGATTCCTAGAATCCCCCCAGTCATATTGAAAATATTTTTCAATTGGACATTGGTGTTTCTTTCAATATCACTAAATAATACTTGGGTAGTTGACACTTCATTTTGAATACCTAATAGGGTATTTCCTTTGACATAATTTTCACATAATTGTGTAGCAAATGCACCATTCAAATCTACGATTTCATTACCACTTGTATCTTTAAAAATGGGACTATTGTATTTTTGGTTAAACAAAAAATCAGCAGAAAATGTTGGGTGTGTTGTCGGAGCTTTCGTGGTAGTCCAATCTTCCCATATACTTTCAAAATTGGTGGAAGGCAAGGTTGGGCATGAACTATTGGAATATGCTGCACATGTGGGTGATGGTGGAATATAACACGCATTTCCACTAGCATCAATGGATGTTTTTAAAGGGGGTGTAGTTATGGTATTTTTGTTTAATATGTTATCACATTGCGAAAAATCAAATTGGTCCTGTACCGATACCCAAAAAAAATCATTTGGATTGTAAGATAATAAATAGCCATCCATTTATTATATTAGTAGAACATGTTTTGAATATATATGCTCAGTCGGAATAAGACGAAAACTCGGTAATTGGATGTGGTATCCGTAGCGTAGTGGAGGATAACACGCATATTCTGAAGGACTACGTAGGAGTCCAGAAGAATATGGACGTAGTCCGTAGTACAGAAGAGTATCAGACACAAACTCTGTAGTATAATGTTTCCAATGCGGTTGTACTTGAACGTTTTATCTCACAAATTTGTTGCGGTTTCATACAAATCGCCAAAGCTAAGGGATCAAACCGAGATATTTCTGGTAATTGAGTTTTATCACGCAATTTGTATTGTTGCATCAATTGTAATTCTTGTTCATCGGACAAAATACGCACAGAGGGTGTCAAAACATGTTTACGTATGTTGAATTGCAAACGTTTGATGTTATGAATAATTACGAAAATATTGTCATGATCATATAGATATTGAATTTTTGACAAGATCATTTCATTGGGTTCATCGTCCGATATTAATATAAGTATATCATTTTCACGATCCAATACTGTTTCTGAACAGAACAAATCATCCACAATCACTTCCAAATTGTTTTGACGAACAAATGGTACATATTTAATATACACTTTTTTTGTTTCAGTTTTGTGATAAATTAACATGTCCATTTGGGCATTTTTGTTCATAGCATCAATCTCATTGATGCTAAAGGATTCATAATCTTCTATATTAAAATTCAATTCGCCCAACAATTCAATGATGTTTTTGCGCGAATTGAACAAACTTAAGATACTTTGAGATGATGCCATTGTAGGAAACAATTATATTATATGATTATTGTTATATTTTCTAAATCAATTTTGTGTCTCTTCTTCAACAGGTTGGTCTTGTAAAACAGTAGATTCTAACAATTCCAATTTACGTGCTTCCTTGATACGTGAAAATGCCTTCGGGTTCAATGCTTTCAAGGTAGAAACACGTTTTGGATCTATGTTTCTCAAAGTAAAATGATGGGTGACAGATTGATAATGTAAAGAGGGAATACTACTAATTTCGTTCAATTCTTTATCATATACCAAATCTTTGGTTTTCAACAATTTATTCTTATCCAAACAATCTGAAAAAAATTGTTTTAATTGTTTGATATCCTTTGCCGTCAAATTGTGTTCCTTACCATAACTATCCGCATAATTATGCAATTTTTGATTTTTTACCATCTTGTCCAATTTATTCCATGATTCCGTTTTGTTGTTGTTTTTTTCGGTTTCTAACAAATTGTCAATGGCATTCAATGAAAATTCTTTGTGATTGGAGGTAGAACTTGTCGTATGAATTTTTGGTGATGATCTAAATACCATTCTGTCTTCATTTTCTTTCTTATGTTTATTTTTGGATTCTTTGATGGCATTTTCTACATTCAGTATTTGATTCGTTGGGGGTTGAAAAGGAAACATCACAAGGTGTTTTTATATTGATTATTATAATATATGATGTAATCTTTACACCGTTTTTCATGATTTATGAAACAAAAAAGGTAGAAACCATTTTTGACAACAGTGGATTTCTTGGACTTCTTCGTCTTTTTTGCATTTACAATCTTTTCCACATTTGCAATCCTTTTGTTGAAGGACTTCAGCCCCCTGACCACATTTGCAATCATCGTCACAATCGTCGTCTTTGTAGCAGGGACAAACGATGGCAATATGAATCACTTCGGTATTCGTTTTTTGTTTTATTTCACGAATTTTTTTGCAACATTCAACTATGGGTTCATTGGTGGTAATCATCACCACTTCGTGTACATCCGCTTTCTTCGCTTCACAGTCAACATCCTCGGCTATGTTACTGATGTTACCGATATCTCCGCTGGATGGTTCAATATCAGTAAGAATGGGAGTATTATCTATAGATGTCATCATATATAGATAATAATATAGATAATTTTTATGTATGTTTTGTAGCGGATAAGGTGTAAAGATATAGTAGCATATGTTGAAAATGAAAACCAATGATAGAGATGACATCAAGGTTATCAGTATGGACAGCCTTCTATATGAAAAAAAAGGAAAACGTTCCGCCGTAACCAAAATAGTAGAACCTAAAATACCCAAAAAACGTGTTATTACCACCACCGATAAATGGAATTTTTCTGAGGATGAATTGGATCCTATACAACAATTGGAATATGTCCGTCAAATCGTGAATGAATGTGAAATTCCATTCCAGAGACTTTCAACCCCTTGTCAATTCATCAAACAACAGATTCAACAAAAATTGGGAAGTTACAAATGTCAAGATGGAAAAAAAAACAAATACGATGAATTATCATTTATAAAGCATCATCAAGTACTCCAATTAATGATTCAATGTGAAAACAAGTGTTTTTACTGCAAAGAACCGACACATGTTTTGTATGAAAATGTGCGTGAACCGAAACAATGGACCTTGGAACGTATTCATAATCATATAGGACACAATGAAACAAATGTAGTCATCGCATGTTTACAGTGCAATTTACGCCGACGAACCATGCATTACCAACGATATGTATTGACAAAGGAAATGAACATCATAAAAAAGATATAGATAGTTGGGCATGTTCCAATGTATTAAAACATGATTACAAATGAAAATATGAACGTATACGGTCAGATGGCTATTGCTGAGCAGCAAAAGCTTAGCCTCCGGCAAGGGAATCATGCACAAATACGTAACAAACTTCAATATTTTATTCATACCAAGAAAATACCGAATCTTATTTTTCACGGAGAGCCCCAATCTGGAAAACGTACATTATTAAACGAATTTTTGCATAATATTTATATGGGTGATCGTCCCAAAATGAAAACCCATATCATGACAGTAGAATGTTGTCACGGCAAAGGAATTAAATTTATACGCGAAGAATTGAAATTTTTTGCCAAAGCTCATATACAATCCAATTGTGGTGCAAATTTCAAATCCATCGTATTATTAAATGCCGACAGTTTGACCATTGATGCACAATCCGCATTACGACGTTGTATAGAATTATTTAGTCATAATACGCGTTTTTTCATTGTCGTGGAAAACAAGGAACGTTTGTTAAATCCAATCTTGTCACGTTTTTGTGAAATCTATGTATCGGGTGGTAAGAGGGCTTTTTCCCGTAACCCGTATAGCCTTCAACCACAAATTTCTGAGGATGCGGATGTGGCAACGCATATTCGGAAGGACGACTCTGCGAAGCGTGGAGTCCAGAGAAATATGAATAAATACCAAGAAATAATACAATCATCCCTAATACAACCTGATACACTTGTAAAATACGCAATTCAGTGGTGTGAAGACGGATGGTGTGTATATGATTGGATGAATTGTTTGTCCTATGATGCCGAATCCAATACGCCCATCCTATCCACAGAACGTCTTGAATTGTTATATTTGATTCGTATGTGTTATTACAAAATTAAACCGGATTTTAGGTGTGAAAAAATGCTCATGTTTTATCTATTGTATTTTACGTTGATAAGTTCAAAAGAGGATTTAAAGAATATGCTCTTATAGTATCATTTGTATGGACGATTTTGTATTATCCAACCTCCAGGAATCGCGTAATGAATGGTGCAGTCGTTTGGTCAGTATTTTTTGTCCTTTAGTCATTGAAGGAATCAAATCCATTTTCAATGAATCATGGAAAATTTGTTCCGAAACGGGGGAACCTTCCAAATATTTGATGACCTTTCAAAATTTTTTGTCAAGAATACCCAAATGGAATTCGGTGATTGTGGAAGAAGAACGTAGACGTATTGTGGAACGCAGTGGATGTAATTATTTAGAAGATTTAATCACATGTGTTCATATCATTCAACTCAAAGTATTGACATGTATTCGGGTAGGTAGTAAACAAAAAAAGATTGATATTTCCATTCCGAAATTGGACCATTTCATCCACAAAGTGTATATTCACGCAGCACGAAAAATTTATACCAACATTTATTTGTTTGAGAAAAACATTAGCCCTCTCCAGATGCAAAAGAATTCCCGAGAATTGGAAATTCTGGTTCAAGAATGTATTTTGACGACCATTCGTGAGAGTATTCCTACGGAAGAAATCATTCGGGCTTATATGGATGAAGCCATAGAAATAGACGAAGAAGTTACCATAGAACCTTTAGCCGAACCGGTGGTAGAAGAAGAGGAAGCACCAGTAGAGAATGCTGAGGAGGAATCTACCAAGATTCCTTCCATAGATGAAGACGCACCGCTCATTCAACCCAAAATATCCAACATCAATGATGAACCGGTTACCACGGTATCTTTCCAAGAATTGGATGCGATTTTAGGTGAAAAGAATCCCACCGAAATTCCCAAATTGGAACGTTTGGCAGAAAAAAGTATGGAAAACGCCATCCAACGTAAATTGGAAGAAGATTCTACTTTGGAAGAAAATATACAAATTCATACCGACAATTTAAGTATGTCGGATTTAGGTATCATGGATTTGAACATGGATCATGCGAAACCTTCCGACGATGTAGATATTTCTTTGTTAGGAATTGAAGATATTTGATGCGTTGTTTTGGATAATCCGTAATATATAAAAATCGTATATTATGGATTTTTTTGTTCCCATATTTGCCTGTATATTGTTTTTACTCGTAAAAATCATTGAAATGAAATTCGTAGAAAAAGAAATTACATCTATCAAATTCATGGTACGCGATACCATTGTCGTTTTCTTGGTGACTACAGTTTCGGTATTTTTGTATGGTACCTATTTCCATTCCATTCATGATTTCATGAATATGGTCACCAATACCAAGACCATACCCGTAGTAATCGCACCAGAAATATTTACAGATTCACCTGGGTTTTAATGTAATATATTATTGGTAAAAATATGGTAAAAAAACACCACATATTTCCAACCTCTTTACTATAAAAAATATAAGAAATTATAAATGTAAATAATGTGCCATATGCAAATAAATAACCATAGACCGGTACAAACCAATAAAATAACAAAAAACATGTCATCAAATATACAAAATATACAATGATCCAATATTCCATAAAATTCCATTTCCAATCCATATGATTGTTATGATTTTTCAAGGTGCATTGTGTTTTTACTATACATTGCCATGAATATGGTACAATGACACATAAATAGACAAATAATATACACAAAATAGTGTTGATATCTTGGTATGATAATTTTGTATTGATTACTAATATAAGTATACCAAGAACAATCGGTTGTAAATTGTTAAAAATAATACCTAGAATAGATATAATATAATTGTTATTATCACATGTTTGATTTCTCCATAAAAAAAAATCAATCATTTGCATTAGAGATAAAAATAAAAACCAATAACCCCATATTTTGTCATGTATTTTTCCTAATGATACCACTAATATAGACCCAATTACTCCAATGGTAAATGCAAATAAACTTATATTTTCTGAAAAACACATAATAATATTATCAACCTGTAATATTATTACAAAATATAAAATACAGAAATCATCAAATTTACAAAGTCCTAGTGCCATAAAATCTGAAGGGCGAGTGAAAGGAGTACTTGTGTATGATATGGTATATAAGTTCATTTAGTCGTAACAGATAAGTGTTTTCACGAATGGATATTTTTTGCACAAATAATCGGGAGGAAAGAAATAATACAATATGGGTAAAAAGATGGTAAAAAAGCACCACATATTACCCATTTCCTTGTTGTAAAAAATAGCAGACAATAAAAAGGTATACAATGTGACAAATGCAAAGAACATACCATAGACAGGTACAAACCAATAATACAACATAAATAAGGTCATCAAAAACACGAAATACACCAATACCCAATAGTCCAAATAGTTCCATTTCCAATCCATATGATTGTTGCTATCCTTCAAGGTGCATTGAGTTTTTACGACGCATTGCCACGTATAGGGCACCATTACACACAGATATACCAACAAAATCCAAAAAATGTTTTTGATATCTTGGTACGACAATTCGGTATTGACACATAGAATGATAATACCAAGAACAATCGGTTGCAAATGATTCAAGATGATTCCAATAATACTAGTAATATAATTGGTACGATTGCATATTTGATTACGCCACAAGAAAAAATCCACCAACTGCATGAATGATACAAATCCTAAAAATAACCCCACAATTTTGTCGTAGATTTTTCCCAAGGAATATACGAGTATGGAACCAATCATTCCTACCGAAAAGGCAATGATACTCATTTGTTCTGAAAAACACATTTTTTACCAATGTATTTTTCCACTATATAATGTTAACCTCTATTCTTGGATAGGTTGCCTCAACATCCCATCGGGATGTAAGGTTAAGACACCTACGGTGTCTCTTACCCCAGGGAACCCTATCCAAAATGAGGTAAATCTTTATCAGTTCATATTGGCAATGAAATCGCACAAGTGCGATTCCACCATACAATCCGACCAGAATAAAGGTTAGTATACTGGATAATTGTCAATATTCATGACGTCATCAAGGTCTTCTATATCTTGGTCAACCATACGGAATTGTTGGAACCAAGGATCCGATAGTTGATTTTCAGGGGTATGAGCTTGAACCGTACGCGCAATCATTTTGTACAATTGGAACCCAGGATAACGTTCTTGACCATTTTTTTTGTACAAAACATTTTTCCCCATATTATCAGTACACCATCGTTGTATGGTGCGTTGCAATTCTGTTTTTTCCATTTGTTCGTTCTTGGTGATATCTTCGTCATCAAATACAAAATCATAAATACTACAACCAAGACGACATAAATCAAAACTCATGCTGGGTTCCAGACGTGGTTTGGAAGATTTGAAAAAAGGTTCACAATTGTATTGAGTAGATGCATCCCCACTGGATGAAAAACTGTCACTACAAAAGGTGCGTTTTTGATATTTATAAATACTTCGTCCAAAGTCAATGATTTTAAAAATACGTCCATAGGTAGGAATACGATAATATTTGTCTTGAAACTTGTACGTCAAATACTCTTGGTCCGTTTCTATGAACATGATATTGTTGGTATGCAAATCATTATGAGTAAACCGAAACATTTTTTGATATACCAACAAAATCATAATTACTTGAAACAAAGCTGAGGCTGCTTCATCCTCCGTCATTCCATGAACAAACAAGGAATCCAATGTGTCGGTACATTTTTCTAAACAAATCATCTGTACCGGAAAATCAAACACATATACCATGGCTTCGTTTTCATCTTGACTATCTGTTTTTATGGATTCGGTTTCCGTTTCCCATTGGGCATCGTCATCTTCTTCTTGGTCATGGTTGTCGTCATTTTCTTGTTCTTGGTCATCGTCGTCTTCCTGAATCGTATCTGAATCGGTGGTATCTGAATCGTCTTCTTTCGAATCTTTGGTGGAATTTATTTTTTGGTATACCAAATCCAAGGATTCCGTGGCGGATTCTTCCTGAGGTATCATATGCGTTGCCACATCCATTTCGTAATTATCGTCCATTTCAATAATGCCTAAATCAATGGAAGATATAGGATCATTTTCCTGAATAATTACTTTTTTACGGATACCCCTAGAACCGGATTGTAATTTGTCGTCTTTGACATTTTCCAATACCATGATTTTTCCAAGATTGGACATGAAAAAGGGAGAATTGGTCAAATAGTCCAAATCTTCTTCCACATTCATTTTGTATCGGTCTTGAATACCTAAATAGCTCCCATAGAAATCAATGGAATGAACAAAATGATGATGATTTTTCAAAACACTGTTTAAATGACAGAAAAAACAATCAATATAGGATGCATTGGTAGTCGCCAATATTTTTTCATGACATTCCGTAGTGGTAGAATCAAAGGAAGGAAGTGTTTTCACTCTTGGATCCGACAAATTGTATTTCCCCACCATATATTTGATGGGATCCAAGAGAGGTGAAAATTTGATAAAAACATCTTGTTCAACGGTCACACGTTGTGGGTGGTGATAATCAACGACATGTTGTAAATCATGGATATGATAGCGATGATTCAATCCGATACTATTGTAATTATGCGGGGTTAATTCAAAAAAGGTGGAATACAATGGATAATATAATTGTAATTGTTGTATGGATTCGTCTAAATATTGTTTGTCGGTAAAAAAGGAATGAGGATATGGAATATTGACTAAACAAATCGGATCGGGTTTAAAATAATGTATTGGATACACGTCTTCAGATTTAGCAATTTGAGAATCTTGTGTATTTTTTAATGACATGTTTTATACTTTTCCTATATGAAAATATGATTGGTTCATACCGCATGCGTCGTACATAACTAGGATGTAATATGCAAGTAGTGTATATGTGTTTGTTCTTGGTACAATGACCTTGGAATTAAAAAAATTTGATATGCGTTGGATTACGTTTCGCCCCGATGAAAACAAAGGACCCGTGATTGTCATGATTGGACGGCGTGATACGGGTAAATCGTACTTGGTTCGTGATTTGTTGTATCATCACCAAGATATTCCAATCGGAACCGTGATTTCAGGAACAGAAGCTGGGAATGGTTTCTATGCGGCTCACGTTCCCAAATTGTTCATTCATGAAGAATACAATACGGTATTAATTGAGAATATTTTACGTAGACAAAAGGCGGTATTAAAACAAGTGAACAAAGAAATGGAAACCTATCGGAAAACCACGATTGATCCAAGAACCTTTGTGATTCTGGACGATTGTCTTTATGACCAATCATGGACACGCGATAAATTAATGCGTCTCCTTTTCATGAATGGACGGCATTGGAAGGTACTTTTGATCATAACAATGCAGTACCCATTAGGCATCCCCCCAAATTTAAGAACCAACATTGATTATGTGTTCATTTTACGTGAGCCGTATTTGACCAATCGCAAACGTATTTTTGAAAATTATGCGTCCATGTTTCCCACCTTGGAATCATTTTGTTCGGTCATGGACCAAACTACATCAGATTACGAGTGTTTGGTGATCAATAACAACGCAAAATCCAACAAATTGAATGAACAAATCTTCTGGTACAAAGCCATGCCACGTCCCGATTTCAAATTAGGTTCCAAAGAATTCTGGGATTTGTCCCGTGAAATGGGCGACGATGAGGAAGAAGAATTTGACCCCAGCAAAGGTAAGAAGAAAAACAGTCAGGTGACTGTGAAAAAAACCAAATGGTAATCTTGCTCTGCCGAACGGCAGAGCAAGATAAAGACTATATCTTACTCCTGAAGTTTCAGAAGCAAAATGTTTACTTTTCAAACATTGCTTTTTAAATGAAAAACAATATAAAGAAACCGAAGAATACTATGTATACCAATGACAGATACTTCATTGAACTTTGTCGCGCTCGTAGAATCAAGCCCCATAACTCGCTTGAATCGTGAATACAACAACAAATTTATCAACCAAATCAAAGAAACCTTTACCGAAACCCAACAACAATTGTTCATATCATCCTTGTATTGTTTTTTGAACCATCATCCAACCAGTGATTATGTGATAGATTTGGACAATGTATGGCTATGGATGGGATTTAATCAAAAATATAATGCATTGCGTTTACTGGAAAAACATTTTGTGGCAGAGAAAGATTATAAATCTTTGCTCCTCCGAACGGAGGAGCAAAAAAATGAAGGACGTGGCGGTCATAACAAACAAACCGTTTTACTCAACGTTAAAACCTTCAAATTATTATGTATCAAAGCTGATACCAAGAAATCTCACGAAATTCATGAATATTTTGTTAAATTGGAAGAATTGTTACAAACCATTGTCTTGGAAGAATCCAACGAATTGAGATTGCAATTGGAACAACTCAAAGAAGAAAATTCACTCATGCAGTTATCACGTAAAGTACCTACTATTTATATTTACCATACTGACACACAAGTCAAATCACAGCCTTTATTAAAAATCGGAATTACTCATTGTATTGCCGATCGTGTCAAACCCTATAAAACAACCCATCCTCACGGAAAAGTTATTTTCACCCAAGAAGTAGATGAAGGGATCAATCTCAAAACCGTGGAACATTCTATACATAATAAATTGTCTCAATTCAAGGTACAAGGTGAGAATTTTCGTATAGACACTGAAGAAGCCATTACGTGTGTTGTATCGGAATATATGAGCTACAAACTGTTTCAAACGATGAACGAATCCGAAAGAAAACCACGTGTAAAAATGTTACATGAAATCACAAATCAAATATTGGATACCGAAACCCAAGAACTTCTTCGTAAAATTCATACGTGTGATTCTTCCACACAAACCGATTTTGATGAACTTGACCCTCTTACTATACCACTCATCCAAGACAACCAAGAAATTATATCTAAATTTGACATATTTATCCAAGAACATTGTATTGTTCGTTCGGATGTCCAAGTATCTGCCAAAGATATTGTGGGACAATACCGTTTGTATTGCAAAGAAGCTAAGAAAGAAATTACCCAAGCATTTTCCAATTATTTAAAACGACGATTTGCTTATACACGTTTGACAGAACAAAACATGGATCAAGTCGTCATGGGATTTTCAGGTATCATGTTGAAACCCATAGAATATAAAAAAGGTACCGTATACAATGATGAAGAAACCTTTGTATTTGAACGATGTGTATTTACACCGTCAGGAACCGCCATATACAAAGACATTTGGGAAGAATACACAGATTGGAAACGAACTATGAAAAAACCCCTTGACAAAGTCAAAGATGACATAGACCTCAAACAATATTTGAAAAATAGCTCCTATACATTGTTTGACACCGTCTGGGCATCCGGGGGTAGTGGTCAAGGATTCTATGGGATCAAATTAAAACGCGATGAAAAATATCATCGTAATTCATCCACCGGATGTGCCGTTTTGAAAAAAGACAGTAATCATCATATTTTGTCCGAATATATCACCATTTCCAAAGCAGCGGAAGCAGAATCCATTTGTACAGCAAAAATGAGTCGTTCTATCAAAAATCATAGTATGTTTGGTACAGGCGATCAAACATATTATTATACGAAAAAATAAATATGAATGTGGTATCCGTAGCGTAGCGGAGGATATCCACGCATATTCTGAAGGACGACTCTGCGAAGCGTGGAGTCCAGAGGAATATGTTGTTTTTTTATTTTACAAAACGATGCCTCCGAGTCTAATTACTACGATTCCACTGGCACCACTGGTACCAAATCCAAATCCTGTGGTAACACCACCACCACCGCCTCCACCTGAATTCGGTGAGGGAACCGTTCCACCCACATCGTTCCCACCACCACCGCTACCTCCTCCACCGATTCCGCCGATTCCTCCTATACAACTTGTACATCCGCCACCGCCACCACCACCTGCACCATAATATTCTTGGGTGATAGACCATTTGTATCCAGGTCCTCCTTGTCCTCCTTCATTCTTTTGTGACTCATAACCGGGTCCTCCTGCACCACCCCCACCGGAACCCGAATTGAATTGTGACACGCTATTATCTGGTGGTAACCCTTTTCCTCCTGGATAACCGTGATAGGTGAGTGTACCATTTCCACGTGTTGCTTTGCCTGGAAAGGTATTGTTGAAATAAATGGATTGTTGTGTGTTCGGAATCGTGGCATAACCAGTAAATCCATAATTACCCCCCGAAGAACCACCATAATGGCTACCACGAAAATAATAACCACCTACCCCCCCACCATGAGCATATTCCAAGATACCTTTTCCTTGTATGGAAGTGTCACCACCACTGTTTCCGATGTTATTATGTCGTACAATTCCTCCTATACCCACATTGATGGTATACATTTCACCGGCGAAAAAGGTCAATTCTCCTTCTCCTACCCCACCTCCACCACCACCGCCTGTACCTGAACCACCGCCAAGACTTCCTACTCCCCAACCGACACCACCTCCTCCTCCGACTAACAATACTTGACAGGTAACGGTTTTCGTAAATTGTATACATCCGTCACCTTTGAATTTTATCAAGAAATCGTTTGTATTGGATCTTTCTACCGTATAAAAACCCGAGATGTTGATGGTATGATTACGAATGGTAGTTGTATTGGGTAAAATGACTGGATCGGAAGAAGAGGTCGTAGATAATATGGGTGCGTACATACCTGTATTTGTAAATATCAATGATAATATCACAATAATGACAATACATCCACAGACCACTGTTGCGCATCCAATATATATCAATTCTTTTTCTAATTTACGATTACCCCTTACAACAATATCTATACTAGATTCATCTCCACCAACCCTCCGGGTAATGTCCCTTGTCGGTACGTCGTCTCTATCCGGTGGTGTTTCAGGTTCTTGATGTACGGAACGTGGTAAGGACGTCTCCACCATAACTTCAATGTCCTTCTCTTCAGAACTTTCTTGTTTTACGTCAACGATTTCTGTCTCTTTTTTTTCCGCGCATTTCATAGTACGCCCGATTCCTTCGTCATCGTCCGTACTATGCCGGAGAAATTCTCTTGAGTCCTCGGCAAGCTCTGCTTGCCTGGACTCAGTTGTTGCGAGCAAAGCTCGCTGACCACTACTTTCGTGCCGACCCGAATTTTCCGGCAATTCAGGCAATAGAGATAAATTGCCGGAAAACCTGAAGCGATCGCGGAAGGTTTCTCCTCTATTTCCACCTACGGTGGAAATAAAATCATGCGCAGGGACGACGTAGGAGTCCTGGTTCATGATATCATAAGAACGTCGTATACGACGTATCGGTGAATTTATGGGCATATCTTGTATAGGAGCTGGTTGTGGTTCGGGTTTTTTTTTAATTAAAATATTATTTTCATCATGCACAAGGACTCCTATGTCGTCCTTGCGCATGATGCCGGAGAAACCTTCCGCTAGCGCTTCAGGTTTTCCGGCAATGTGTTGTGATTGTGGTGTTATTTCATATTCATCTGGACTCCTACGTAGTCCTTCAGAATATGAGTGGATATCCTCTGCTGTGCTTCTGGTGGCTACAAATACCACATCCATACTTGGGGTCTGTTCTAAACGTATCCGTCTTTCCATTCTTATTCGTTTTTGTAATAATGTCCGTTGTGATATGTATTTTGGTTCATTCATTACAATGACATGATATAATTACAAAAAATCAATTTTGCAATTTTGTAATTACTATAGTAAAAAAGAAGAATAAGAATTATGTATTTCTAGGTACATTTTTATATTGAACAATATACTATAAATGTCGGAGGGAAATTGTCATTGTAGTGATTGTGAACGTTTACGTTCCTCACGTGAACGCTGTCGTGAAAAATGTTACTGTCGGGATTGTGAACGTGAACGTTGTCGTGAAAGACCATGTAAACATGAACGCGAATCTTGTCGTGAAAAACCCAAAGAAACTGGATGTTCCAACGTGATTATTCAAAAATATGCACCTGATTGTGAAAAATCATCCTGTGGATGTGGCAACGCATGTTCAGAGGGACGACGTAGGAGTCCTTTGGAATATGGATGTGGCAATGCATATTCTGAAGGACGACGTAGGAGTCCAGAGGAATATGAAGATTCTATCAAACCCATCAAAATTCATAATGACCATGTTATTTATATAACAATTCGTTAATAGTAATTACTATTGTATATTTTTGTATTTTTATCACTGCGTTTATCTAGTAAGAAAAATATCTTGGTAAAAAAGACTTTATATAAGTTCATATATAATGTCTGAAAAAGGACGTTTTTGTAAAAATGACAGCTGTTATGACAGCGATATGTCGTGTCCAAAACATTGTTTCTCACAAAGTGAAAAATGCACTACAGAGGAATATGACGATATAGGATCCAAAAAAAAACGTCATTGTCATTTTGACAATACGTGTAAATATAGTAAAAACAAACATACACAAAAACCATGTCGTGATGGTAAAGATGGACGTGATGGAGTAGACGGTAAAGATGGTAAAAATGGAGAGAATGGAAAGGATGGCAAAGGTGGTCGTGATGGCAAAGAAGGACGTGATGGTGAAGATGGTATGAATGGAAAAGATGGTGAAGATGGACGTGATGGGCGTGATGGTAAAGATGGAAAAGATGGGGAAGATGGTAAGGATGGTGAAAATGGTAAAGACGGTCGTGATGGTCGTAATGGCAAAGATGGAAAAGACGGTTGTGATGGTGAAGATGGGAAAGACGGTGAAGACGGACAAGATGGTCAAGATGGTCAAGACGGTCAAGACGGGTGTGATGGACCCCCCGGTCCACACGGACCAAGAGGTTACCAAGGATGTAATGGTGAAAAAGGTGAACGCGGATTACCTGGACTTCCTGGACCCAAAGGTCCCAAAGGATGTGATGGTGAAAAAGGTGAGGATGGTGAAAAAGGACCCACTGGACCTACCGGATCGGCAGGTAAAGATGGTTTTACAGGACCGATGGGTCCTACAGGATCGGCAGGTAAAGATGGTTTTACAGGACCCATAGGTCCTACAGGAGAAGCAGGACAAGATGGTTTTACAGGACCCATAGGTCCTACCGGGATTATAGGTCCTACGGGAAACGTTGGTAAAGATGGTTTTACTGGACCTATAGGTCCAACGGGGATTGTAGGACCCACTGGAAACGTAGGACCCGTAGGACCCGTAGGAAATGCAAAAATGTTGTATATTTTTGCTACAAGTGAAAGCGTAAGTAATAATGATTATATTGGTAGTGGAAATTCATCATCTGATTTAGAAAGAAACACGATGGTTGTACCGGTTGGTTGTACGGCAAACACAATTGCCTTTAGTATTAGAGAATTACGGAATAGTTCAGCGGCGGGACCATTAACTGCTACATTATGGGTAAACCAAATTGCCACTACATTTTTCGCCAAAATACCAGATGGTTCAACCACATTTGGTGTGGTATCCACTGGAAATATATCATTGAATGCATTGGATATTATTACCATTAAAATTACGTATCCTAACGGCGGCGCATTAAGCCGAGGTGCATGTATAAGTATCATAGCAACATAAAATTGATTGTATTTTTATTAACGAATAACTAAAATCAATCCATCAATATAATTTATTTGTTTAGAAATGTCGTCTATGTCGCCAAAACACATGGATATGGCAACGCATATTCTGAAGGACAATATAAGAGTCCAGAGGAATATGAACAAATTACCCCTAGAAATGTTGGATCAAATACTTGCCTACGAAGGTCGTTTCCGTTATCGTAATGGTATATTAATGTGTCAAATTCCGAAAAATGACCCAAGAAAAATAGTGTTATCCAAGATAATACCATTTAATTATGATAAAATAACCGATAAATTGTCGGTAGAATTGCGTATCAACAATTATAAATATTTTCGTCTATCAAATACTTTTATATCAACACATACATCATCATACATAGACATACGTCTGTGTACCTTCTTTAATTGTGCGCAATATGATACATTATTAGCTCAAAATATAATATATATAGGATTTCATGAAAACACGTAAACATCAACGTACATCAAGAAAAATACCATATTCCTCTGGACTCCTACGTCGTCCTTCAGAATATGCGTTACCACATGCATATTCCTCTGGACTCCAAGCTTCGCAGAGTCGTCCTTCAGAATATGCGTTGCCACATGCAAAACCACCACCGATACCATCACATACTGAAATCTATGTATCACCGGATGGTCGTTCCATCAGTGCATTCACGGAGCAAAAACAGGTGAGTCCAGGACGTATCAGTTATTCCATTCAGGAAAGTTCTGTATACAGAAATACACCTTTTTTACCCGGTAAAAAAACACGTCGTAAAAAACATCACCACAAAAAAAATAGATCCTAATCCACTTTGTTTTTTTGTGCAAATGCTTCCGCATTCTCCATTACTTGTTTTTCGTGCTCTTCACGACCCTTGTCATCTGCCACTTCTCGGTCATCAAAATTCATGTTATTGACCCCGACCAAATTACCCTGTTCATCAATACTTTGGGTCAATTTGTTACCACTTTTACGGGCTTTTTCAATGTTTTCCTCAATGGCTTTTCGTTTAGCGGCTTTGATACGTTCATCAAACGCTTCCTTCGCTTTCATTTCATTGGCGATTTTTTCTTGGTGTAAACGATTCAATTCGGGTTCCATGAATTCCACCTTGCCAGTTTTGTACGCATTGGGTTCAAAGGGCATCCATACTCCAACCTGCCCCACATAAATATCATGAGTAGGATCACGTTCGCGCAATTTGTTGCAGTGTTTTTCCGATTCTTCTTGGGTAGAGAACACGCCACGGACCTTCAACCCCCGCACACTGGTTTGAAATTCGTTCGCTTTGTTGAAATCCCCATTCAATCGTTCTTCGTTCTTGTCCAAGAAATTCTTGTAATCGTCTTCCACCACGGAAGCACTTTCTTTCAATTTAGGTTCTTCTTCTTTCACAAATTCATTGAAATCTTCTATGACTTTCTGTACATCCAAACTATATTTAAACGACAGGAAATTTAAAAATTCCGTGAATTTTTCCATGGATTTAGTCATATCCCACTGCTGAACGAACTTTTCATACAAAAAATGTTCGCGTTTTTTTAAAATATTTTCAGGTGAAATAAAAGAAAGACACACGAATTTTTGACCGGCAATGGAAGGGTCTTCATCTAAAAGATCCACATATTTCGGGTTTGGTTTGCCATTGGACAAAGTAGGATATTCAACACCGGATTTTCTTTGAGTAGACATTTAGGAAAACGAATCGGTCGTGTTATAGGAATTATACTATACATACTGTTTAAGTTATTTTTTTATTAATGTATTATATAATTATCAACTATGTTGGATTTCTATGAGTTTGTTAAACGTCTGATTAAATATATCATTCTAGGTATTGTGATTGCCATTGTTGCGTTCACGATTCCCAAAGGTAAAGGTTTGAACTGTGAAGAAGTGACCTTCATTGCATTGTCAGCTGCGGCTAGTTTTGCCATCTTGGATGTATTTGCGCCTTCCATTGGTCAAGCCGCGCGTCAAGGTGCTGGTTACAGTATTGGTGCTGGTATTGTTGGTGGTATTCCTTTCAAGGCGGTATAAAAATTGAAAACAAACTACCATACGAATGTAATAACAAAATAAGAATCATGGTTATTTTGTTATTTTCCTTTTTGGTGATCCTATATCGTTTTTTGGGTATTCATGAAAATGCGTATCACATTAGACCGTTCGGCGCACGAGCTTGCTCGGAAGCAGAACGGGATGATGCCGAGAACGAATGTGGAGGCATCAATCCACCTCATCAATTTGAGGTTCATTTACACTATCCTCGGGTTGCTCATCCAATGTTTTGGGAGGGAAGGATTCTGTTGGTTCCGCTTGTGGTGTTTCCTCCGTTTCCTTTGGATCCACAGGGGCATCCGTTTCATCAGTAGATGCCGGGGGTTTACCCATGTCTTCAGGGTTGAAGGTAGGCATAACACCTGGACCAGCAGCAGAAGGACCACCCTCTGGTGGACCACCCTCTGCTTGAATTTTACCCATGACTTTAGAAAAATAATCTTCCAATGCGGCTTTAAGTGAATTGTATTCTTCCGTAGTCTTTTCACCGATGACACCTTCACATGCCTGTTCGCAATCGCGAATTCGCGCATGCAATTCTGTCGCATCTTCTTCGGTGATTTTTTCTTTCAAATCCTTCATGGAATTCTTGACCTGATACATATAATTTTCCATGGTAGATTTGGCTTCAATGGCAGCGGCTAATTTAGCATCATCTTCCTTGTATTTTTCAGCTTCTTCCACCATACGTTCAATATCTTCTTTACTTAATCGTCCCTTGTCATTGGTAATGGTGATTTTTTGGGATTTGCCGGTGGATTTTTCGGCGGCACTTACATTCAAAATGCCGTTGGCATCAATATCAAATACCACTTCAATTTGTGGTTGTCCACGAGGCATGGGTGGAATACCATCCAATTGAAATTTACCCAAGGAGGTGTTGTCACGGGTCAAAGTACGTTCACCTTCAAATACTTGTACCAATACACCAGGTTGATTGTCGGAATAGGTAGAAAAGGTTTGGGATTTTTTTACAGGAATGGTGGAATTACGAGGGATGAGTTTGGTCATAATACCACCTGCGGTTTCCAATCCCAAACTGAGTGGGCATACGTCCAACAACAACAAATCCGAGATATTACTGTCCTTGCATCCCGACAAAATGGCGGCTTGAACTGCGGCACCATAGGCGACACATTCGTCAGGATTGATGGATTTGCACAATTCCTTGCCGTTGAAATATTCCTTCAACAATTCTTGAATTTTGGGAATTCGGGTAGAACCACCAACCAATACCACTTCATGGATATCCCCTTTACCCATCTTGGCGTCCTGCATTACCTGTTCCACAGGCGCCATGGTTCTTTTAAAAATATCTTCGCACAAATTTTCAAACTTTGCACGGGTAATTTGTGAAGTAAAATCAATACCTTCAAACAAACTATCAATTTCAATGGATGCCACCGTAGACACGGACAATGTTTTCTTGGCACCTTCACATGCAGTACGTAGGCGACGCATCGCACGTTTGTTTTCTGTAATATCTTTCTTGTTTTTGCGCTTGAATTCCTCTGCGAAATAGTTTACTACGATGGAATCAAAATCTTCTCCCAATGATGTTATCGTTAGGCTCTTTATCCGTGATATAAATTATATCACCCTTAAGTCAATTCTTAAGGTAACTTCTTATGCTTTCACATAAGTTCAGACTATATCTTCACCATGAAACATAAATTTCCACATTTACTATCATGGTGGAGGGTACTCGTGGAGGTTTTACTATATTCATCATCACATACAATTGGATTTTGTACATTAGAACTTAAGTTACTTCCTCTAGTCGTTGAAGCTTCTCCCACTTTCGTTGGGAGCTCGCCTGCTGATTGACCAATCCTAAACACTTTTCAAACATTCACGCTCACCGTTACCAGTCACGTTGTAGTGGTTTAGGCTCTAAGGTTATTCCAGCAATCCACCCTCTTTTACTTGAGCCAGAGATTATTTTAGCAAATTAATATGCTAAACACAAACCCAAGTGCGTGTCTCCTGCAGTAGCCTTTACCTCAAATACCGAGTCTTCAATGGTTAAAATAGATACATCGTGTGTCCCACCGCCACAATCAAAGATCAATACATTTTTTTCTTTGGTAAATTTTTTGTCCAACCCGTACGCAATGGCACCGGCAGTAGGTTCGTTGATAATACGAAGAACATTCAGACCAGCGATGGCGCCGGCATCTTTGGTCGCCTGACGTTGAGCATCATTGAAATAAGCGGGGACGGTAATCACTGCATCGGTGACAGTTTCCCCCAAATAAGCCTCGGCAACTTCTTTCAATTTACCAATCACCATGGCAGAAATTTCTTCGGGGGCAAACGTCTTGTATTCACCCTTATATTCTACTTTAATCATGGGTTTATCGTCTTTATCAATGACATTGTACGTAAAATTAGCGATATCTTTTTGAGTAGCTTCATCACTAAATTTATGACCAATCAAACGTTTGGCATCATAGACTGTATTAAAAGGATTGGTAGTTGCTGACGATTTGGCGGCTTCACCAATCAATCGTTCTTCGGAGGTAAATGACACATAGGAAGGCATGGTACGATTTCCTTGGTCATTTGCAATAATTTCTACTTTTCCATTTTGCCACACAGCAACGCAACTATTCGTAGTACCAACATCAAGTCCGATAGCAATGGTCATCTCTTATCGTATGCAAGAGAATATAACTAATATATGTTTCATATCTTTATATTATTTTTTTGCGTGGATTATGCTAATGAACTAATGAAAAAAAGATTCTAGAAGCTTTTTTGTAAATTTTTTTATAATGTTCAAACGTGTAAAAGGGTGTAAAAATATAGCTCCTATATACTTGTATAGATGTTATCCGTATATTGTAATGGTTTTTGGCCAGGATTTTTGGAAGGAACCGACCCAGTATCAGTCGGGGTTTTTTTAGAATTGTTGTCCAAGACATTTGAAACGCCGATAGTCATTGTTCATGACCCCCAAGAAGCCGATATCTTGTTGGAATCTCTGTTTGGCACGTCTATATTACGCATCCGTACGTGGAAATATACTGTGTTCTTTTCGGGTGAATGTCGTATCTGTCCCAATTACCAAGAATATGATTGTGTATTATGGGGAGAGACTACCAAAGACAACGTTGTATGTTGTCCAGAATTCATTACCTATTTGTATTCTACCCGATTGTTGGAACCCTTGGAAAACACATCCGCCAAACATACGCTCGTACCATTTTCAATACCATTTCCATTACCACACCCCCGTATTTGTGTGATTATTTCCAATCCTGGTGGACAAACCCGGAATCATTTCTTGGACATTTTGGACCGATATTTTCAGGTAGATTATGTCGGAAGATATCGTACAAACACTACACAACTTACCGCGCCATACACGAGTGAAGAATTCCGAAATTTTGTGAAAAAATATCGTTGTATTGTTAGTATGGAAAATTCCCGTGGTGGAGATTATGTAACCGAAAAAATCACCCATGGTCTCTTGTCAGGTGTTGTACCCATTTATTGGGGGGCAACCAATGTTGGCAGGTATTTCAATACGGAAAGATTCATTCATTTGGAAGAATGGGACGAAGAATACATTGGTATGGTAATCAATCATGTCATGGCGATCATGAATGATGACGAATATTACAAAAACATGGTTTCACAACCATGTTTTGTGGATATAGAAGGGAAACCTTCTCATCGTTTACATCGTACCCTAGACCATATTGCCACCGATATGCGTGTCGTGTTTTTACGAAAAGAAAATTGAAAATTCCTTCGTTGGTCTTGGTATGTTTATCATATAATATAATGGATGTGGCAACGCATATTCTGAAGGACAACGTAGGAGTCCAGAGGAATATGGAACTACCTGAGAAATCTTCCACTGACACATCCGATTTTCCGGCAATTTCCAAAAAGTTTGCGTATTTGCCCAACGGCATCATTCGCGAAATTATTGCGTATACAGGCGCGACCTACAAGAAACGTAATGGCAAATACATGGGACAAATTCCCAAGACCGACCCACGGTTTACATTGTTGTTGAGGATTCCAAAGAAACAAATTCATGTAAACAATCATCTGGTCTCCAATCCGAACTGCAAATATTTTCATTCATGGGTGAGATTAACTCGTATTAGCGAACGGTATTATAAGCACCCGACCGTACGTTTGGCAGTATTTGGAGTTACCTACACAAACGACCCTATTTTTGGTAACAAAGAATCCATTGAATATGAATGTAGAATATGTGATCGGAGTGGTAATGTCCGTTTTGAAACATATAAATACTATGAATATTACCAAAAAAATAAAAAATTAGATGATTTTAGCTCTCAATATAATAACATACAGTCAGAAATAGATGAAATTAAAAAACGAATTTTAATACAAAAAAAATCATTAAATTTGTTACGAAATGCTTGTATAATGACTAGCATGTTTACAGTTGGACTTATTGTACAATATTTTCGCAATTAGGTAAAACACCGGTTCAAATCTTTCAATTCCTGGGTACGATTCCAGGAATTGGGTCCGACTGCATTGTATCTGCGAAAAAACTTGTGAGAACATATCAAACGTTGTATCGGATGTGCCTTGCATTTGTCATTCATATAAATTTCAGCTGGCCAAATATGTTGATGTTGAAAATAGGTGGTATCATATAGTTCCAACAAGAAATCAATATCCGCAACAAAGGGGCTATCATCCATTGCCCATTGTCCCGATTCCATAAAATGGGTAGAATTGGTATCATATACTTTGAATTCCCCGTCTTGGTACACCATTTTCGGTGGATTTGCGTACGAAATGTCGGTTTCAAATTTGAAGGTATAATTTTCCAAATGTAACATGGTGAAATCCTGAGTTTGAATGAATCGTATCAATTTGTCCAAATGTTCGGCATGTTCTTTGCCCAAAGAAAACACATCGTCTTGAAGAAAAATCATATATTTGAATCCGTCTTCTTTGCATTTGATCAGTGTTCTGTAAAAGGTTTCTGTGTAACACATTTGATCGTATTGGATCACGTCCAAATTTTGCAAAGAGGCATGAAAATAGGGATTTTCATGCAAAACTTCATGAATGTATTGAGTGGGAGAATTATGAAACGAATACAAACATGTTTCAAACGAATTTCGGAATTGAACATCTACCGAATCGCCATTATGATAATGAAACAACTCTTTCCGATTGTTGGAATACGTTTGTGTAAATACTACCACACGATTTTTCACAAAATCAGCCATATTCCTCTGGACTCCTACCTCGTCCTTCAGAATATGCATTGCCATATCCATAATTCATATAATGTCAAGATTGTATTTATGTCACTTTCATGGTTTTTGTCACGATTTTGTTCAATTGTGTCAAGAAAAAATCCATATGAAACGAACTCTTGTCCAATTGGGTCATATATACATGAGTTTTGTATATGATTCCAGGTTCTTGTAACATCCTACCTACCATAAACACATCATCATAGAATAATGGGTACTTGTCCCCTAATATTTCTATGACTGCCGGATGACGATTGACTACTATCGGTGTATTTCGTACCAAACATTCCAACAAGGTATTGATGGCGGAACCGTCTACTAAATTCAAAAATACAATGTTCTTGGTCAATAATTGGTCGTAATTGTGATTGTCCACATATTCCATGATTTGAATGTCTTTACTTATTTTGTGTAAATATTCCATCATATGTTTTATCCAATTGTTGTGTATTTTATGATTTGATGAACAATACATTTCCGAAATAGATATGGGTGATTCACTAGAAATGGATGGTGTATGATTCGGTACAATTAAACTATGATAGATTTGTTCTTTCCATTCCTCATGGGGAAAATAGTTGTTCATGTTTTTCCCCTTTAATATTACTTTTCGTAGTTGATAGTTTGCCAAGGTTTCTTGGTTTGTTTTTTCAGGAACCAAATCTGTAGGTAATTTGTTTGGTTTGCGTTGAAACATAGAAAAACAGTCACACCATTTTTTCTTGGGAATTTCATCCATTTTCTTTTCCACTTTTATGGGCGTCGTACATATTTCGGTAAAACCTGAAGATATATCCATCTGATAGAAAGAAAAAATATTACGCATCCATCCACCGATGTGCAATAATTTTTTATCCTGGTTAGAAAGAAACATGGAATGATCAAACATGGAAACATCAAAATCCGTAGGATGCCGTAAAGCATACACCGGAATCGGTTGAATATCCATATTCCTCTGGACTCCACACTTCGCAGAGTCGTCCTTCAGAATATGCGTTGCCACATGCAAATTCTTGGTTTGTGATAAAAACTCAATAAATTGTTGTTGCAATGTTTTGGACAATACGATCAATCCCCGACAATAAGGTAAACTTTGTAAAAATTCGGGCGTGTTTAATAAATTATGATTGTTATATTCACTAAAATCTGTGTTGAAAGTATGATGAACAAACCCGATCCAAGGCTTGGTATAAGGAATCACATCAATATTACGATAAATGTTTCGTTTCCAATGAAAGGTACGATCAACATATAAATCCAACAGAATTGCTGATTCGGATGAGTCTTGAAACGATTGTATGTGATCATATACAAATTTCCATCCGGAACGATGAACACCAGAACGATCATTTTGGTCAATGTAAGATATATTAAAACGCATGGGATAGAGAGGCGACTCTATGGGTTGTTGGTCAGAGGGCATGTAGCCTTCGCACAGTGGGCTACGCCCATCTAATACAACTAACTCAGCCGGTGGCTTTGCCTCTGCAAAGCGAGAATGCGTTTTGGAAAATGACACGGAAGACTTGGCGGATATGTGTTTATGTTTCATAGAAACATCATTTTCTACCCATGTCCATTCGGAAATAAACGGATAATCCATAGAAAACATTTTGTCCATTAATCCATGATTGTAGGATGAATCCAAGGAATGGGTTAAATAATGACTTACCATTTGCACGGCAATTTGTTGTGATTCTTTATTGTCCAAGGCACGAAAATCGTCTTTGCCATATTCTTGGGCTAAGCGTTGTAATTTTGTATATAAAATCTGTTGCTGTTCAGATAGGGATAGAGACGATGTACCGACAAGGGACGTTACCTGAAGGGTTGGTGGAGATGATATATTTTCATATTCCTCTGGACTCCACGCTATTGCGGAGCAGCAGAGTCGTCCTTCAGAATATGCGTTGCCACATCCATCATGCACCAGGACTCCTACATTGTCCTTGCAAATATTGGAGGAACTTTCCGTCACGAATTCTTCAGGTTTTTCAATGTTTATTAACTGAAGGTTAGGAGGTACGGAGATATATTCTATGTTATCCTTTTCAGGATATAAATTTCCCATATCCAAAATCACATTTCTCTGAACTCCTATATCATCCTTCAGAATACGTGTGGATGTCATATCTATGAACTCTTCTGGTTTTCCGGAACAATCCATGAATTTTCGTATGGTAGGTGTTTCATGCAAAGATTGTTGTTTAAAATTCGCAGTAATTTGCAATAATTGTTTTTTTGCATCTAAATAAATCAAAGGGTCGGTCAATTGTTTGAAGGTATTCCACCAAGCCGTTTTGTCAAAAAAAGTAGGTAAATCTTTGGAATTTTTTTCCAATACATTTTCGTACGTCCACTGAATGTCCAACAAAAAATTGCGTATTTTCTTGGTAGTATAAATAGGAATCATAGGCACTCCAGAATAAACACTAAAAAGTGTAGCATGAAAACGCATAGGCACGGATAAAAAAAATTGTTTGTAAAAAAACAGAGTTTGTTCTACAGACAATGTTTGTTCAATAGTACAAATAAATGGCAAGGACGACGGTTGAACCTGTTTCAAAATATCACGTTGAATCAGAATATCATTTTCTTTGTTACCGAAGTCATTGTCCCCTTTTTTCGTAGGTTTCGTGTTAAACGGAATCATTACGATCCCATATTTTTGTTGTATGAGAGTATCAATCAAAGCGGCAAACGATTTTACAATACCCACATAATTTTCATAATAGGGACTGTCGGGATGGTAAATATGACGGCACCACATCATACCAATGATTTTCCGGGTTTTGGACATTTTTTGAATGTTTTCATAATGGGTACGCAATTTTCCAGTAATAAATTTGGATGGACTATTTTGTATACAATCCATGACAAAACAAGAAGTATCTGGTAAATAATGTATCATGGGGGATCCCGGGATGTATTTTTTTAATTTTACAATATCTTGCAATGTACGTAAAAATATGTGATCAAATATTTCTAGTTTTTTTCGTTGTTCGGGTAAAATAAAAATATCATCATAAGGAATTCCTACCGACAAGGCAATGAGAGACAATGGACGTGATTCTTCCGAAAATTTTGTCCATAGACTATCTAAAAAATAATGATTTAATACGTCTCCCCCTCCCAAAACCACCGCTGTATTGGGTTGAACCGGATAGGACATTAACTTATCACAATCAATAAAGGTAATATCCGGCAGCACACGTTTTTTATAAAATACACGTTTTAATAGATACAAAATAGTGTCTTTGTATTGTTCATCCCCTAAATTATAATGACCATAATATCCGATGACCAATATTTGTAATACATCGTCTTTATTCATGACGCGCTTACCGATATCATACGAATTTGTTTGAATTATTCTGTGACTAATGTAGGTAGACATCTATACTATTATATACATAAAAACATTATATATATTCAAACATAATGAATTCTAATAAAATCATCACAGGTGAAAAAATACAAAACATTGCCGAAGTATATTTGGGAGATTCTTCGGATTTTTCGTACAATCCATACATTGCCTCCCAACCTCACAAGCATCAATCATTGGAGACTTTGTCAGAATCCTATTCAAATCCACGGTATGTGTTTTGCTATACCCATCGTTTGGAATCCCTGGCAAGAAACATTCATAGGTTTCAAAACCCCTTTGTATTGATTACCCATAATTCGGATGAGAACATTACATGGAAGGAAGCGACCAAGACCCTATTGTCTTCTCCACATTTGCTCATGTGGTATTCTCAAAACGTAGGAATACAACATGAAAAACTACGATTGTTACCGATAGGAATGGCAAATCGTCAGTGGACACATGGTGATATTGATTTTTTTGACGATTTTGTACCTCCTGTCCAAAAAACAAAACATATTTATTTTCATTTCAATGTTCATACCAATATGAGCAAACGTAGGATATGTTATGATCAATTGTACAATAAAATCAATACATCACCTCCGATGAGTCCTCCGGATTACAAACGACATCTGTCCGAATACCAATTTTGTATTTGTCCAGAAGGTAATGGATACGATACACATCGTTTTTGGGAAGCATTGTACCTCAAAGTCATACCGATTGTAATCAAAAACGACTTTATTATACAATTACAACAAACCCCCTATTTATCCCATATTCCCATGGTTGTATTGGATTCTTGGCAGGATTTGGATCCTGCCGCCTTGAATTATGACGAATTGTATCATGATTGTGATTTGGAGTTTGATACGATTCAACATGAAATTTGTTCAGATAAATTTCCCCAAATATAATTCATATGAAAACGATGAATAGCATACGTATTGTATTTTCGTAAATAATTCATCAGCATGGTTTCCGGATGAAATTGGGTTAATTCCAAAATATCATATATTTTTTCAAACATTTTCATCCAAATTCCGAATGTTTCTTTATTTCCAACAACAATTTGATCACATATTCCACCAAACTCGTATTGATCATAATAATTAGGTATACACAATTCATTGTTATCAATATATGATTGTAAAGTACATAAATCAAATTTTTCTCTGAAAATATTGTCCATTCGTAAATGAACAATTATATCATATTGTTTGTTATGTTCTTGTACATATTCATTGAAAGCATTGTATAAATTATATCTTGATAACCACATAGACATGATATTGTGTTTGTTGATATTGGGAGTGGTTGCATATTTTTCAATACGTTTTACATCATATATTTCATTATTTCTAATAATAAGAACCGGTTTGTACAATTCAATTACGTTTTGTAATAATTCATCATTGACATCTTTGGGATGACTAATAAATATATCTATTTCATAATCCTTATTTTGAATATCAACAAGATTCTGCATAATATGGTGATAACGGTTTTGTTCTTGATAAATTCTTCCTGTAAATAACAATGCAATTTTTTTCGGCATTTGTATTATAAACTATAAATATAAATAATTTTTCATGGTTTTGATAGTACGTCCGATTCCCTTTATCACCAGAGGTGGTAAAGGGAATCGGGAGTTGTTGGAGGCTAGGCTATTGCTGCTATTGCTGCTATTGCGAAGCAGCAATAGCAGCAATAGCAGCAAAAACATCCTGACCAAACCTGCGGTACGTCGTCTCTATTATCGTCCGTACTATGCCTGATAAATAAATTCCATACAATGAAATACTTTTTGAATAAAAAAAAAAGGAAAATTTTTATCAATTAATTCATCCTGTGGTGTTGTACCAAACCATATGGACACAAAAAATGGAAAATAACATAGCGCATCACAAATATCTTGTTCGTATTCAGAAAATGAATATTGAACTCCATGTTCCATTAATTTCATATAATAATAATGTTTAAAAATAGGATATATCATTTTTATTTTATCAATATCAAAACTTTCAATTAAAAAAAAGATGAAATCTTGTACACCTTTACCGTTGGCAATATATTGCCAATCCAAAAAATACGGTTCATAATTGTTCTGAATGTCATAGAAAATATTTGGTGATTTAATATCACCATGAATAATGGTAAGGTTGTTATTAGACAATCTTTCTTGAATTTTTTCAAAATTATGTACAATTTTTTCAGCCATTTCTATTTGCGCTTCGGTAAGAATATTTTTCCAATTGTCTATAAAAATCGGATATTTTTCTATGATAAATTCCTGCCATACTGGACAAAACAAAGGATCGTTGTGTTTTTTCAATTCAGGATATTTTTTTTCAAGACATTTATTCCAAAATTTTGCATGTAATTTTGCCATTTTTTCAATAATTTTCAAAGAAATATCAATACTCTTACTGTTTAAATTTACATTTAATTCAAATTTTTTATAGTGTAAGTTTTCCATAAGAATACCGATTGTATCCATATGATTGTCTTTAATTAAACCTAAAAATTTTGGAAATTGTATATTTATGTCTTTTGAAATTGTATCGTAAAAATAATTTTCTCTTTCATATAATCCAAGGTTTTTTGCCATGATGGATAATTTTGTTTCATTTTTATTTTCAAGTTTTAACACACATGGTAGTATGCTGTCTTTGGTAATTATTTTTAAAGATAATACATCCGATATAAAACCTCCTTTTAATTTTTCATCATCAATGATTATATCTATTATATCAACATTTATAGAATTACAAATATATGATTTTATACGATTTTTTGTTAAATTATTATGTATTTTTAATGTATCAATATCAATGTTATTATAATTATCTATAACCATATTTGCGCCATAAATTTGTAAATCATGTTCATTATATTTTGTAGTTATACCGACAATACATAAAGGAGACGAACCACTAGCGCTTAATAATCCAGATTTAGAATCTTCAAAAATAATAGCCTTGTTTGATTTAACATTGTATTTTTTCATAGCTTCTATATAGGGTTCTGCAAATGGTTTGGGTTTGTCGCATTCATTTCCTACAATGATAAAATCAATGTATTGAGAAATATCACAATAATTTATTATTTTTTCTGCAATACATCTATTGCAATTCGTTACAATACTACAAAAATATCCATTGTATTTTAGTTTTTTCATAAAATCACATACTCCTTCTATGATTTTAATATCCGTCAATTGTTGAACAAACAATTCATCTTTTAATTTGGAAATTTTATGTATATTTGCATTGGGTAATAATTGTTGTAAAACAATCGTATCAGTATTTCCGTGAATATATTTATAAAACAATTCATTGGTTAAATGGATATTATATTGTTTACAAATTTCTTTCCACACATTAAAATAAATACCGTCGGTATTAACGATTGTTCCATCTAAATCAAACAAAAATACATATGAGTCTTTCACAAAATCCTGTAATTCTGTGGGGGTACCTACTGAAAATACCGTATTTTTTTCCAATTCAATGCCATAAAACTCTTGTGTTTTTATCATTTCCGAAATAACACAAGATGTATAGGGTTCTCCGTTAAATGTGATTTTGTTGTCCAAAACATATTTACAGTAATATTCCAATTCTTCAATATTATGAAATAAATATGCACCGGTATTCGCATTTGAAGATATTTTTTCTTTTTCTTTGATTGATACAATTTTTCCTTGTTCATTTAATAAAATATAAGAATAAATTGGTTTTTCGTTTTCTGTATTTTTATAAAAAACAGCGTTTTGATTGATATTTCTAGCAATAGTTAGAATGTCCATTGTATAAAACGTATCACAATCCAATAATATGGTTTTTTTATGGTTTGACATTGTTTTGATCATAGATATTGCATTATGAATTGTTTCTACCGCACCAGATGTTTGATAATGCACCAGAATAAAATTTATTTCAGAATATTTATTTTTTATTATATTTGAAAAATGATATTTATCCAATTCTATATGATATACAATAAATACATGGTCTTCTTTGGAAATATGTAAATTATCTAATACATGAAATATCATTTCTTTGTGAAAAATGTGTATTAATGGTTTGGGATTGGTATATCCTTCTTTGTAAAATCTCTCGCCTTTTCCACCTAATGGTATAATTATATTCATTATTATACATTATATATATTATTATTATCCAAACTTCTCCGGGTCGGGATATCAAAGTGAATCTTTGGTATGAACATATAAATACTTTTTGCCATAACAAGATAATTCCGTACCAAAAACCATAGAAATGAATAACCATGATCAACCATTTTTAGATTATTTACATCGTATACGAAATCAGGCACCTACCCATGTACATGAATATGTACATTTGTTATTTCATATCAATCAATATTATCAAAATACATTCGTACCCACAAATTACACATATTGTTACCAAGATCAGCTTCAAACAACACTTTCTCCAAAAATGGTTGTTGAAAGATTTCATCCCCCTTACCATCCTAACAAACATATTTCATCATTGGACATTAGCATGAAACACGACTATAAAAAAAACTTGCGTGATATGCCTCCTTTGGAAACCCCAACGGTTCAGTCGCCCATAACTCAAGAAAAAATTATCATAGAATGTACGATAACATCGTTGAAAGATTTGTTGGATATTATAGAAAAATATCCCCTACACCCTGCCATAGAATATAACATTGATTTGAAAGCCTTGCATAACATAAAGGATGAATTGCACGAAATCAACGAAATGATTGGTTTAAAAACATTCAAAGACAATCTATTGGATCAGCTCCTATATTTTATTCAACATTTACATATCAATCATGAACACGATTTTAAACATATGGTGATTTATGGACCCCCCGGTTCTGGAAAAACTCAAGTAGCCAAATTGATCGGGTCAATGTATGCAAAATTGGGTATATTAAAAAATGGGGTTTTTCGCAAAGTGACACGTAATGATTTAGTTGCCGGATTCTTAGGTCAAACCGCGATCAAAACCAACAAAGTCATCCAAGAATGTTTAGGTGGTTGTCTTTTCATTGATGAAGTCTATTCCTTGGGTTCGGGTGGTGGTAATTCATCCGGTGATGGTGATTCGTTTTCCAAAGAATGTATTGACACCTTGTGTGAAGCATTGAGTGATCACAAAGAAGATTTGATGGTCATTGTGGCAGGATACGAAGATGACGTGAAGGAATTCTTTTTTAAAATGAATTCGGGGTTGCCTTCACGGTTCATTTGGAGATTTACGGTAGAAGAATATTCTGCCAAGGAATTGATGCAAATATTTTTGCAAAAAGTGGAAATCAATGGGTGGCATTTTACACACACCGCAGAATTACCACAATGGTTTGAGAATCATCGCAAGGATTTTGCCTATTATGGCAGGGACATTGAAATGTTATTTACCTATACCAAAGTGGCTCATGGTAGACGTATCTATGGAAAATCTCCGGAACTTCGCAAATATCTTACGATACAAGATTTAAATACGGGACGTGAATATTTTTTAAAGCATAGTGATCATAGTTCTGTACAAAAAAAAGGATTATCTGATAGTTGTTTTGGTTTGTATCTTTAGATTTGTGGTTAGAGGGATGAAATCCTTTGGTAACATAAGGTTTTTATCCTTGGACTGAAACACGTGACGAATTATGATTACGAATCACTTGAGAGATGCGTGGAGAGAAATGTTGTGAATTACTTCTACTAAGTAAATCATGTATCACGTTCCATCCAGGAAGGCTAGGCTGCGCAAAAGCCCTCTGACCAATCTGTGTTATAAATGATGGTTGTGTTACGATAGGCCTAGCAACAGGTTTCACACGTAGGGTTAATATATCTACTTGTCTATCTAATTGTGCGTATTCGTTTACTAATTCAGGGTTTTGTTTTTTCCATTCTTGAATGATACCTTTCAATCCAATGTTTGTATACAACGTTTTGTCATTTATAGGAGAACGATCCTTTGGACTCGTTGGATTCTTTTTTAATAACCATGTTTCTATTTCCTTCCTTTCGTAACTGTAACCATCTTGAGCAACCACGGGGTCTACCATCAATTTTAACGATATCGGACATATCCAGTCGTTGTATGGTTCAGTTCCTTTCGTAAAAAGGGAAGAATACGAAAACTCGGTAAGGGGTGTTGCTGTGGGGTTTGAATGTGGCAAAGCCAGAGTGGATACAGATGCATCCATTATATTATCAGCAAGTAAGTTTATACCCGTATCTTGGTATGGTGTCTGTGGTATTACGGTGTTATTAGGATTGCCCATTACATATATTGTGGTACAATATTTGTAATTATGGTCAAAAATAATCAATTTTGTGGATGCCTCCACTTCCGGAAAACCTGAAGCGCTAGCGGAAGGTTTCTCCGGCATCCCTACGAAACTCTTCCGTCCAAACTTCTCCGGGTGCGAAGCACCCTTTGAAGTTAGTTATTGAAGGCTAGGCTGCGCAAAAGCCCTCTGACCAGTACGTCATCTCTCTCGTGTTACTGTTGTTATATTAAATTTATATATATGGTATATGTAGCATTCGCATATAGTTATGGAAAACAAAAAAATAAGTATAGATTTAGAACATTTTAAAATATCCAATTCAGGAGGAACACGTAAGAAAAAAAAAACGGATGGAGAATCTACTCCGATTCAAGTTCGTCAACCACGTACACCACGCGACCGTACGACAAAACGTCATTCGTTATTAAAATTCTTACGAAAACACCAAGAAAAAAATTATCAAAAACTGACAGAAGACGAATCTTATACTCATGCTATGGAACATCAGGAAGTCAAAAACGAATTGGATGATACCTTGTCTTATTTGATGAATTTGGTGGAAAAGGAAAATAAAGAACACAAAGGAAATTCATACACATCCACCACAGTACCGAATTATACATTGAAACATACACCGAGTACATCACCATTACACGAAAACCGCCGCCATTCTTTTACGAATGAAAATGTGTCAATGGAATTTCCGGTGGCGGTACCTGCTCATACCGCGCCTGTGATGCAATTGAATCCACAATATGGATGTTTAAAACAGGGAAATTTACCCACCTATCGCAATTATATGCAAAAACAACAACAACCAAGACCTCCGTTCTATGAATCCTCCAATGTTCCGTCCTACGAAGGAGTCCTTTCTCGTCACGATAATATTTCAGAACCATTAGACGCAAACCCGGAAAGGGACGTAGACCGTAGGTCGGGAGGGTTTGGTAGGAGCGATGTAGGAGCAGACACATTGTCTTTTGAAAACGCCACTTCAGAATTTTCAATGAATCCCATTGACCCGTCCAAAGTGAAATTAAAATATATGCGCCAAAAACGCACCAATTCACGCACATTTAAATTAGGAAAATCCAAAAATCAACCCAAAGTGGGTGTATTAATTTCCAATCGTACCATTCGCAAAGGTATCACGAATCAGGGATTTTTGTTAAAACAGACCCCTATGCATGAAATACGCAAATTCTTGGAAAAACGTGGACTGGTGAAGGTGGGTACTGCTGCACCCAACGAAGTACTACGTAAAATGTACGAATCTACCAAGATGATGTGTGGCGAAGTCTACAATCACAATTCGGAAACATTGCTACATAATTTTATTCATATGAAATAATTTACACCTTGTATATATAGCAAATGTCATTGATCAAATTTCCTATAAGATATGTACCAAAAATATTGACAAAAAAAGATAGAAAAAAACAAATTAACATGCTACAAACATCAAAAAAATTATATAAGAAACAAGCATATTATACCCGAAAACGCCTTTCGTCCTATACGAATAAACCATCAAAACATATAGTAAAAGCACGTAAATTGTACAATATAGAAAATATAACACCTAGTTCAGAATTAGCACTGAAAACCGGGTGTAAATTATCCGCATTACAACAAATCGTGAAAAAAGGTGAAGGAGCCTACTATTCTTCAGGGTCAAGACCCAATCAAACTGCGCAATCATGGGGGTTGGCACGATTAGCCAGTGCTTTAACCTCGGGAAAAGCCGCAGCAATTGATTATGATATCATTGATAAAGGGTGTAATCATAAAAAAAGAGCATTTATATTGGCAAGACAATCTAGGAAAAAAAACGGATACGGACATAGAAAAACGCCAAAAATTTCAATATAGACGTCTACGTGTTCTTCTTTTTTTACTACTGCATATTTTTTACTCTGTTTCCTTTTATATTTTTACTATATATATTCAAGGGTATAATGAATTGGAAATTTTTCAAAAAGAATGGAATGTTTTTACTCACCCTTGTTCTCATCGCTTGTATGGGATTAAGTTTGTTATATATCATACAAAACATCACGATAAATCGTCACGAACTAGAATCGTTTTCCGGAGATGTAGGCAATGTACGTATACCCAAGGTGATTTTTCAAACATCCAAAGAACCCATAGAAGATTATGTAGTCAATATGATTCGCAAAAAATCCGCCGGTTGGGAATACAAACATTTTACGGACCAAGACATTCTTGCCTATTTTGAGGCGAATCCCATGCCCGAATTTAGTAATATCACATTACAATTCCAACGTCTAAAAGGTGCACATAAAGCCGATTTGTTCCGCTATTATTATATTTATCTGGAAGGAGGGGTGTTCTTGGATTCAGACGCCATGATTCAAATGGATATGGACATTCTCGCTGCCGATTGTGATTTTTTCAGTGTAAATTCTACCTGTGTAGATAAATCCATCTTTCAAGGATTTATCGGAGCCGTTCCCAAAAATGAAATCATGTATTTAGCTCTGAAACATGCTTATACCGTCAATCCCGCAGATTTGACCGATAATTATCATATGTTGGTTCGCGAATTGCATACCATTGTGTTTTCCAAAAAATTTGATTGTGAAATCAAATTATTCACCGAAAAATGCATTGAACATGCCGTTGCATATACCGTGGATGATAATAATAACATTGTATTGAAACATTATCATACCGACAAGGTCGTACCTTTTGTGTAAGGGGGCTGAAAACCTCTAACAATTACACCGAAGAAGTTTTGTAAATATCATAAACCTCCGTTTGAACGGTAAATATGATATAGCCCAGTGCACTTCCTATCAATGCTCCTATACACAATTGCAACATGGTATGATTACGAAACCACCATCGTTCTAGGATCGTAATAATTCCAATACAAAGACTTATGAGAATCCATACATAATATTCCGGAAAGTACGGAGATGGTAGAGTCATGTACACGGGTGTGACTGAACGTAAATACAAATACAAATATACAATGGAATAAAACGCATTTTGACTATGCCCTGAGGGCATACCGTATACTTGTTGGGCGTCTTTCTTGGTAGATTCAATGGCTAAAAACCGAAAAAAAGGTTTGGGTCTAGGCTCTTTGATCGTATTTTTAAACCATATATTCAAATATATACTTATAAAATAACCCAAAAAATATACGATATGAGCAAACACATCATGATATATGAAATATAACACAATGATTGGTAAAATCATTTCACTGAAATATCCAATGGCATACGTAAATTCTTTGGTTTCCTCTATTATTTTTTTTGTAACGGATATTGTCGTATCCATGATAATATTATAACCCAACGTATATAATATTATCCTGATTTATCCACTTGACCAAACTCTTCCGGTGACGAAGTCACCTTCTGAGTTAGTTGTTGAAGGCTTTCAGCCCTCTGACCAATAATGTTCAATATAAACAATGTCCAACAAAATCACAAAAATCGTAAGAATACGAATTCCTTTCATCCATTTGGACATGTTTTTTTCACAATCTGGATTTCCATTACGATTTAGCTTCGTACCATGAAAAATATCTACAATACTGTTGTATTCTCCGCAATCATGATAACCCAAGATACGGTTAAAAAACAAGAAGAATATACATGTACGTAAATAAGTAAATAATAAAAATGCGAACAATATCGCGATATTCACAATGAGCAAAGGATATATTTTATAAATACCAAAAATCACAGTATTCACATTCATCCAACATAAAGATACAATCACACCTGAAATGTACAAATTATGCAAAAATTCAAAAATATATGCACCGATTTTTCTTCCAAGATGGACTTTCGCATTGAATATTTGATACGTACGTAAAAAATTAAACAAAACTGCTAAAACGATTACATAAATATAAAAAAAGCGATCATCCATGAAAAAATGTATTAATTTGGTCATATGATTTTGTGTATGAGAATTTATATGTTCATTATTGCCTTGAACCGGGTGAAATTCACCTGAATTTTTTTCTAACAAATCCATTTATTTCACGACTGTATATATAACGCATAGATCGTAGTTTACCATCGTCGTTTCGTACGTCTTCGTCGTTCGTCACGCCGTTTACGACTACGTCTACGGTCATCTCCGCCATATACCGAATGGGGGGGATGTATGGGCATTTTACGTTTTCTGTACGTTTTCCTAAAGTACATGAGTATTATGTGAATATAAATTATTCATATATTCTTACTTATTTTTCATTTGTAAATACCATGTTGTACCTTTTGTAATTACATGTATAAATCTTTGGGTGGTTGTACCGCCACTGCAGGAATTTCTTGGTTACGTTGATGTTGTAACACATCTATGGTTACATTGGACGAAATTTTGTCGGGGCGATACGAATCTTCAGGTGCTTCTATACGAAAATTGTTATTCACTGGAGTATAGTGATACATCGGACGATTTTTAGAATTACTTTGGGCAGACAAATCATCGGGCGACAAATCATAGCTAGTATATGCTTCTGACAATATTCCATTGTTGTTGCTATTGCCTGTCATAATAAATCCGACAGGATCTTGGTATTGTGGACGTGTATTCACCGTACTTTCGTACGGGTTCTCAAACAATTGTTGGGAATTTAGAGAAAGATTGAATACCGATTGCACATATTCTATGATGGGTTCGGTACCAAGAATCAAGGTATAATTTTTTTTCACACATAATATCGCAGGTATAGATTGTAAATTGGGAGGTAACATGACCTGTTTACCATTTTCCAACGTCACCATGTATTGATTGTTGCCATCCCGGGTGCGTTTGTCTACACAAATACAAGAAATTTTGTCATTCAATTGATTTTTTACAATAAATTGTATTACTTTTTGAGAATGTGGACAAAAATTACTATAATAAAAAATATCCATGAAAAATCTTATAAGAAATCTATATCTATTCTTTTACACCTTTTTACGAAGGTTTTACACCCTTGAACATTTTAAATGAACAACTTTATATATCAACTTTATATATATGAAAAAATATTCAAAAAAAAATAAGAAGTTTCCATCTTCGCGAAAAAATACCATTAAATATCGTGGTGGTGTTATCACGACATTCTTAGACATGTATAATAACAATCAACTCGGAGAAAAATATCGGCTGATTATCCCCAAAGGAACGACGGAATATTATCCGGATAGAGGAGGTGTTTATATGAATGTGAAGAGAGAAAAAACACAATCTATACAAAAACTTCCTATATTACGGGTGAACAGCCATAAAATTGGAGAACTCCGAAATAATTCAACCGATTTTGTGACAAAATTCAGTGTAGAACGCGACGAAAGAACAAGAACCGAATATTTAAAAATTACCGATTACCATATAAAACGTAACGAAGTAATAACCCAACATTTTTATAAAGCCACAGATGTCATTGTGGATGAAAATAATGAAATTTTGGACTGTAACATTAAAGAATACGTAAAAAACTATTTATCAAATGGAGTTTTACCTACATTTTTACGTGGTAAACTCATCGGACAATGGGACGTGAGTAACGTTACTGATATGAATTGTCTATTTCAAAATTTTGCACAGTTTAACGAATATATAAACGGATGGAATGTACATAACGTTACCAATATGGAAGACATGTTTAGTGGATGTGAAGAATTTAATCAGCCATTGAACAGATGGATTGTAAGACAAGTTACCAATATGGAAGGAATGTTTAACAATTGTTTAAAATTTAATCAACCATTGAACAATTGGAATGTCAGTAAAGTTACCAACATGAACAGAATGTTTAATGAGTGTATAAATTTTAATAATCCATTGGACGAATGGGATGTACATAACGTTACCGATATGAAAGAAATGTTTAGTGGATGTGAACAATTTAATCAGCGGTTGGACGAATGGGATGTCAGTCAAGTTACCGATATGAACGGAATGTTTTATGAGTGTATAAATTTTAATAAGCCATTGAACAGATGGAATGTCAGTCAAGTTACCGATATGGGTTTTATGTTTATTGGATGTGAACAATTTAATCAGCCATTGAATGGATGGAATGTAAGTCAAGTTACCAACATGGAAGGAATGTTTAGTAGATGTGAAAATTTTAATAAGCCATTGAACGAATGGGATGTCAGTGAAGTTACCAACATGAGTTTTATGTTTCAAGATTGTACCAGATTTAATCAACCATTGAACGGATGGGATATCAATCAAAATACCAATGTGACTTCCATGTTTCAAGATTGTAATATATCACCCGCAAACAAACCGAATCTGGTAGTGAGACGGCCACCACGACCTGTGGATGTGGATCCGTATCAAATTCATAAGGAATCCAGTAAAATCAATTATAAAAAACTTAACACGGTTTTAACCGAATTTATGATTGAAGAGATTCCTGATTTTCCTCCTCCTCCTCCTCCTCCTTCGGTTCCAGAAAACATTCCAAATACTGATTTTCCTCCGCCTCCGCCTTCGGCTCTAGAAAACATTCCAAATACTGATTTTCCTCCGCCTCCGCCTTCGGCTCTAGAAAACATTCCAAATACTGATTTTCCTCGTTTTTTTAAAAATACATTCACTTCCATGATTGATACTGCCGCCGATACATCTGAAGAAAAAAAAAATGAATTACGTGCGAAATTAGAACGTATTATGAATGAACGATTAAATCGGTTAAACTACAAAGAAATTAATCAGGAGTTGTTGGAAACCGCCATTAAAATGGTGAATTACGCCAATCAGCAAGACGAACCACTCAAAACCGCATATGTAACCACGTTTGTGGAGGATTGTGTTACCGCGTATGAAGGTTCTGATGGAATGACATGTGTTATGGGAGCATTGGAACGGATATTTTTTTCATTTGTTACTGCTGCATCCATAGTGGACATCAACCACCCCGAATGGAAACAAATCGTAAATTGTATCGTGGTAAATATCAAAGATACGATAATTGAATATATTAAGGAATGGTACAAATTACATAAAATGGGTACAACAAACGCGTTTTCGAAAGAAATCACTAATGAGAAAAGACGAGACGACCTACGAGGTTTTTTAATATCTAAATATCCAGGAGAAGGTGAATTAATTGATAAACAAATAAAAGACTACGCAGATAATATTGGATACGATGATGACGATTTTATGTATGGTGGACGAAAATGGCGTCCGATAACACGAAAACAGTTACGCAACACCCGAAAACGAAATCGGACACAGAAAATACATTACACCTGAATGATATAAGAATTTTTTAATGGTGGAAAATTCAAAATCCTACCGAAACAATCAACAAATGTGATGGGGTTTGCTCAAAATATAAAGTTTGTAGCACTTTCTTGAACAGAAATTGTAACGGAGCAAAAAACATCTACAAAATAACAGAAAATGAGGTAAAACAAATAAACCGTCCTGATTATTTATGTGGGTATGAATGTGGTATCCGTAGCGTAGCGGAGGATATCTACACATAGTCCATAGGAATATGAAAAAAAAATTGAAAATACAATCTCATTCCAAAACCAAGAAACAACATGACAATATGAAATCAACTATAGGCGGTTCCCCAAGAAACACGCGAAAACGTTCTATGTCCACACCATATGATCCGGATGATGAATATACCCCTCCAAAATCACGGCGTACATCACGGCGTATTAGTGGTGAACATTTACAAACTACAGTAGAAATAGGAACAGGCAATTCTTTTATTACGAAAGATATCATACAAACCGCTGTAAATAAACTAAATCCAGGTGTACCGACGATTGTATCTCTCCCCCTTCCACCGGAAAGACATGCATTTTTAGTATATATTGATGAAAATGAAAAAAGTATAAAATTTGCGGACTGGGGTATTAGAGGATTGGATCCAACACAACCAAAAAAACGTAGAAACGAGAAACAACCCGCTTTTAATAAAAAAATGAATGTATGGAAACGAATGCGAAACTTTTATGAATTTATTGAACTACTTACCACAAAATTTCCGTATGAAATTACATATTATCCGGTAGATGAAGTATTATTTGAGGCAGCAGAAAAAAAACATGATACACATCATGGTAGCGGAGGATGTTCAGAATATATTTATGAATGGATTGATAAACATTTTCCTGATGGTAAAACATATACACCATAAAATATACACATTATATGTTTGTTTTTTTTTGCCAAAAATGGCAAAAAAAAAAAGAATCCATATCACTTGGATTTCTTAGGGTATTCTGACAATCGTTTTTCTATGGCATATAAAGCGTCTTTGTACATGTTCAATTGTTTCATGGCATGTTTGTTGTAAAAATAAAGACCATAGAACAATTCAAAACTATCTTTACATGTACTTTTTGAAAGATTCAACAGTGTTTCAAATCCTTTGGTATCTATTGGCGTAGGAACCAATGATTGTTCTTCAATGATACGAGAGGTAACATGAGTAACAAATTGACTTTTAGCTGTATATTTATCATGTTGTTCACAGGACATTTTAATCATGTTACATTCTTCTTTTTTCCATATCTGTAAAAATTGTTTACATCTAGTTTCGTTGGTGATACGTATTTTATCATATACAAATGTCAAATCTTTCCATCCGAATTTACCACTTTCAGGACCAAACATAGGATGTGTACAAAGAATATCACAATCTTTGGGCAATTGTTCTTTCATTTCTTTGCAAGGATACTCTTTCACAGACAATACGTCTACAATTAATTTGTTATGAAATAAATTTTTAGGTAAAGATGTAAGAACTTGATGAAACGACATGATACTTACCGAAAACAGAATTACGTCTAAATCAAGTGTTGCGATGGTGGAAACATCGTCCAAAGAAATATATCTACAACCCATGTTCTTTGCAACCGTAGTATAATCGGATTTACTAATCGCATATACTGTATGATGTTTGACAAATGTTTTGGCAAGAAATTGTCCAAAATCACCAAATCCAAAAATACCTATGGATAATTTTTTTTTAGAACTCGTATCAACGTTTGTTATATTTGCTAAATTCTTTACATTTTTCGGTTTTTCATGATGTAAACGAACTGTTCCATTTTTTTTTGGCATTTTATATATGTTATTATTTTTCAGAACGTAAACACATGTTGTACAAAAGGCGATTGGAAAAATATACACTAAACAAAGCAAAAATCAAATTAATTTTTAGTGCGACAAATTGCCACAAATATTTGCCAAAATCAACGAACATCAAACTCACCATCATGGAAGCCAAGGAGAGAATGAGTGCTACGAATGCAAAAAGTGAAAAAACGTAAAACCAAAAACAATAAGGCAATGGTACAGTTCCAAATATGTAATTATTCACATCCACTACAGGATTTGGTATGTCTTTTCGCGCCATGGGTGTATGATTTGTCATTACAACAACGTATATATTTTATTATGATTTTTATTTTTCAGAACGTAAGCACATGTTGTACAAAAGACGATTGTTGAAATAGAAATAAAACCATACAATGGCTACCATAAACAACCCAGTAGGGAATACATAATGAACTTTCTTAAATAACATGGCAACAAATGCACCAGCTAAATTGAAAATGAAATACACAAACGCAAACAGAGACAAAATATAAAACCAAATGCAATAAGATGTATCTACTGGACCAAACAAATAGTCATTAATAGCAGCAACCGGATTTTTTACAGGATTCGCCATGATAACGTATATATTTAATTACCATTTTTTATTGGAACCCAGGTTCCAATAAAACCTCCTGGGTAACGAGGACACCCCCACTACGTGGAGGTGCCCTCATAAGGTTTCCTTGAAACCTTTCTATGTAATAATATTCAAAATGGTTGTATAAGATCCTATACAATGAATCAACCAAGAATCCCTTGTAAGAAACCTTATGAGGGCGACGACCGAAGGTCGGTGTCCTCATTACTTAAGGGAGGTTTTACTGGAACCGTAGGTTCCAATATCCGATAGGTTCCAATAGGTCTTAAAAATTGCTATCATATACTATACATTCCACAGGGTATTGCAATGAATGAACAAATAGTGTGGAAAATTATTGATTCATATTTTCATGACAACCCTCAAGCTTTAGTCAACCATCATGTTGAATCATACAATGATTTTTTAGACAAGGGTATTTTCCAAATATTTCGCGAAAAAAATCCATTGACATGGATGCATCATTCACAATACGACGAAACATTGCAAGATTATCGTTCTAAATGTACCATGTATATGGGAGGCAAAGACGGATCCAAAATCTATTTTGGAAAACCGGTCATCTATGACCAAAATCAACCCCATTATATGTTTCCGAATGAGTCACGTTTGCGTAATATTACGTATGCCATGACCATTCACTATGATATTGAAATAGAATTCCTAAATATACTTCCAGCTGATTCATTGGAATCCATCACTGAAGGTGATTTTTCTACCATGAAAGGAGGTGACAGTGATAGCGATGGTGATGATGGTGGACAAAAGGGAGGAGCGCCTAAACCCACCCAGAAATCCAAAGGCGTTCCTGCGATTACTCCGAGTGATGCAAAAAACATACGAGAATACATTTCTGAAACGGTGAACAAAGATCCTAAAAGCGGAATCATATACCAAAAACGTGTCCTAAAATTGGACAGAGTATATCTTGGTAAGTTTCCTATCATGGTACAATCTCATTTTTGTATTTTACACGGTGTACCTAAAGAAACACGTTTTTCCATGGGAGAATGTAAAAACGACCCCGGGGGATATTTTATTATTGATGGAAAAGAAAAAGTAGTCATACCCCAAGAAAAATTTGCAGACAATATGCTCTATATTCGTAAGGGAAATGCAGATACGGACTATTTGTATTCCGCCGAAATAAAATCTGTATCAGAAAATGTGACAAAACCCATTCGTACTTTGTCTATTCACTGGGTGGCACCTACTCCAAAATTTACCATGAAAAATATTGTAGTTAATATACCCAACGTACGTAAACCCGTTCCACTGTTTATTCTGTTTCGTGCTTTAGGTATTTTAAGTGACCGTGAAATTCTTTCCACCATTTTCTTGGATATTGAAAAATATACAGACCAATTGGATTTATTCATTCCTTCCATTCATGATGCCGGATTGATCTATAGTCAACGTAATGCCATAGAACATATCGGTTATTTGACCAAAGGAAAAAAATATTATTATGGATTGGAAGTATTAGCCGATTATTTTTTGCCCCACGTCGGTGAAACCAATTATCGTGAAAAAGCCTTTTATTTAGGCTATATGGTATTTCGTATGATTTCGGTTCATCTCGGTTGGGAATTACCGACGGATCGTGACAATTTCAAATACAAACGATTGGAATTGGTCGGAAAATTAATGCATGATCTATTTAGCGAGTATTACAATCTTCAATTAAAACGAATTCATTTAGCCTTTGAACGACAATTGAATTTGAACGAAGGAAATTATGCCGACAATTTGCCGAAACTCATTCAAGATTTTCAACGCGACGTTTTCCGTGAAGAAGGAAGAATCGTGGAGGATGGCTTCAAAAAAGCCTTTAAAGGGAATTGGGGCGCCTATTCCCATACCAAACGTATCGGTGTCATTCAAGATTTGAACCGTCTTTCGTTCAATACCATGATCAGTCATATGCGTAAAACCAATTTACCCATTGATTCTAGTCTGAAATTGGTCGGACCACGTCTATTACATAATACGCAATGGGGATTCATTGATCCGGTAGATACACCTGATGGTGGAAACATTGGTATTCATAAAAATTTGTCCATTGCTACCATCATTTCTCGCGGGTATTCTCGCGAACCTATGATTGAATGGTTACGAGAAATGGTTGGAATGCGTTTGACTACGGATCATGTCCCCTTTGAATTGATTTCCACCACCAAGATATTTGTGAATGGATTTTGGGCTGGTTGTATCTTGGATCCTATATCCACCGTGCAAAAGATTCGTACTTATCGTCGCAATTCTATGCTCCCAATGGATACTTCCGTCACGTTTGACTTTAAATTGAATACTATTTTTATTTATACAGATGCAGGAAGATGGTGTCGTCCCATTTTTTATACGGATGAAGGTGGACGTCTTTCTTGTATGCGCAAAGAAATACTACCCAAATTGTCTTCCCATGAATCTTTGGTATGGGAACAAATTACACAAGGGTTTCAACCCAAGAAATCCAATACTTCCTTTTTATTTCAAACACGTTTGTCTGACCGTTATGAAGGTATAGGAGAATCTCTGGAACAGGACCAATCTAAACTAACCGCATTTTTAAAAGACCAAGCCATTGTAGATTATATTGATAACAATGAAACTGAACATGCATACATTGCTCTCAATTATGAACAATTTTTAACATCACAATCATCCACCAAGAAATCACAATATACCCATTGTGAAATTCATGAATCTCTCATATTAGGTGTCATGGGAAACCAAATCGCGTTTGCTGAAACCAATCCTTTACCAAGAGATTTGTTTTCATGTGGTCAAAGTAAACAAGCATGTTCGTTGTATCATACCAATTATCAAATGCGTATGGATAAAACCGCCACCGTATTGCATTACGGACAGATTCCTTTGGTAAAACCCAGATACAACACCTACATCAATCGGGAAGAAAATTCGTATGGATTCAATGCCATTGTTGCCGTTGCGTGTTATACGGGATACAATGTGGAAGATGCGATTCTTATTAATGCCGGGTCTTTGGCTCGTGGAATGTTTCGTACTACATATTTTAGTTCCTATTCTGCTCACGAAGAACGGGGTGATCCCAATTCGGCTCCTCCCGGTACGGCTCCCATAGATAAATTATTTACCAACATTGAAAACGTATCCAATACCATTGTTGGATTGAAACCTGGATTTGATTACAGTCAATTGGATTCTACTGGATTGGTACGCGAAGGAACATATGTCAATGAAAAATCCATATTGATTGGTATGACTTCTACTCCTTCTAGTGGTGGCGGCGGCGGTTCGGATGGTCGTTGTGGTGACCTTTCCATCGGACCGAAAAAAGGGCAAATCGGTTATGTAGACAAAACCTATATGACGGAAGGTGATGCAGGAGAACGTATTGCCAAAGTACGTGTACGCGAAGACCGTATTCCGGCAATCGGTGATAAATTCGCCAGTAGAGTTGGACAAAAAGGCACCATTGGTATGGTAATTCCCGAATGTGATATGCCTTTTACCAAAAATGGTATGCGTCCAGATATCATTATCAATCCCCACGCACTTCCATCGCGCATGACCGTTGGTCAATTGATAGAATCATTGACCGGAAAAGCCTGTACTATGTACGGAAATTTCGGGGATTGTACTGCCTTTGGTCAAAAGGGAAACAAAATCACCAATTTTGGTCGTATGTTGCAATCACAAATGGAACAGGAATATGGCAACGACGCCGCCTATGAATCGTACGGGAATGAAATTCTGTACAATGGTATGACCGGAGAACAAATGGAATCTAGTATTTTCATGGGTCCAGTGTTTTATATGCGTTTGAAACACATGGTGAAAGACAAACAACAAAGTCGTTGTCTTGGACCACGTAGTGCGTTAACGAAACAACCGGTGGGTGGTCGTGCGAATGATGGTGGTCTTCGTATTGGTGAAATGGAACGTGATTCGCTGGTAGGACACGGAGCCATGACATTTTTGAATGAATCTATGATGGAACGTGGTGATAAATACTATATGGCGATTTGTAATCAAAGTGGTTTATTAGCCGTGTACAATCCCACCAAGAATTTGTTTATGAGCCCGATGAGCGACGGACCTCTGAAATTTTTTGGTGAACATTTGCGAGATGCTACCCAATTACGTATGGAAACTGTCACGAAATTTGGGAGAAATTTCAGTATTGTAGAAATTCCGTATGCATTGAAATTGATGATGCAAGAATTGCAGGCGATCAACGTCTATATGCGCGTCATTACCGAGGACAACATTCATCAATTAGAATCCTTGTCTTATTCACGAATTCCTGAACCCGACGTGTTTTTAAAACAATTACGAAAAATCACGGAGAGTACCCATTCCGATCAAGGTGATTTACGTCAGCGTGTCCAAGAAGCGGTACAATCGTTATCGCCTGAGTATTATTACCACGCTACACCACCTTCCACCCCTTCTACCTTTGAATTACCAAAATCACCGGATACCCCCTCGTCGTCCCCTCCTTTTACCTTTGCGACTCCACCGGATGCAAACGAATCGTTGGAAAAGGATGATCCATGGATTGTCAAAGAAGACGCAGAATTACCAAGAATACGTCCACAAACATCGCCATCTGAAACCATCCCTGTACAAGAGATACCTAGATTAACCGAACTTATTCCGGCAATATCCACACAAAATAAGGAAGGTTCTATGATGTTTTCACCGAATCCGGTAGGTATACCCGAAGGATATCAAGTTCAACCAGATCAAACATCTCCCAATGCGTCTTTTCAAAAACGACAATTTGTGTATTTACAAGGTGATAAAAAACCACAACGCACATGGATGATTGATGATGTGGTAATTACACCAAGTGGCAAAAAATTATATGTATTGACTACACAAGATTTTGAAGGATTGGAAAAACGCGAACAAATTCAGGTGGTCAAAGAATCACGCTTGATATCATCATCACCACCTTTGAACGAAGAAATGTCCGTACCCATGAGTGGTGGTGGCGGGGGTGTTCGTATCCCATTTATGGGTGGAGGACAACCAACTCCCGGAAACGAAGGTAATTTGCCCAGCGGCAGTGGTAATTTTGTATTTGCGCCGGTGATGGTGGGTGGAAATATGAATTCAGAACCATCGCAAGAATTTGGTGGTAATTACCATAATCATCATGTACCACCACCACCAATACCGTTTAACAACATGGGAGGAAACCGTCACATGATGCGCGAAAAAAACCCTTTAAAATCCAGCGAAACCTCCGCGACGGATGGTGGAGAAAAAAAACCCAAAAGTTGGTTGGGAGGTGCGATTGAAAAACTAGGTGGATTCATTGTGAAAAAAATGTAAACCTATCTTATTGGAACCTACGGTTCCAGTAAAACCTCCCTCTATTGGAACCTACGGTTCCAGTAAAACCTCCCTTAAGTAACGAGGACACCGACCTTCGGTCGGCGCCCTCATAAGGTTTATTTCAAGGGATTCTTGATTGATTAGTTGTATAGGATCCTATACAACCAATTTGGTAGAACGGTTTCAAAGAAACCTTATGAGGGCGCCGACCGAAGGTCGGTGTCCTCATTACTTAAGGGAGGTTTTACTGGAACCGTAGGTTCCAATAGAGGGAGGTTTTATTGGGTTAGTTTCGCCTACGGCGAAACTAGTCTTGTGTTCCAATATAAAGTATTCATCACACGCATCATATAGTTCATCCATGAACACTTGGTTATTTGACGGTTCTTTGGTGGAAATCACTTTGCGATATATCGTGTTACATTCGTACGTTACCCATTCTTCTTCATCAATGTCCTCTTTTACCACAATGATTTGTCCAAAATGAATATGTATTTTTTCCAGTCCTGAATATTCTTCCAATTTCACATAATACTTATAATCTACTTCGGATTCAGGTAGATCGTGAATCCAACTATCTGAATCGGAAGTTTCACATAAGAAATCAAACAATTTTGCAAAATTCCGAACCTTTTTCCGCAATTCTACCTTTTGTGATTCATCCATATCTAGAGTATAATATATAATTTTTTATATTATGTTGGAATATTGGAATCTATGTCTAGTTTCGCCGTAGGCGAAACTAACCCGGTAAAACCTCCCTTGAGTAGAAGGTTTTCTTGAATTTCTTCTAGGTATCATTTTCAAATTGGTTGTATAAGATCCTATACAACTAATTAACTAATCCTTGTAATAATTCTTATGAGGGCACCTACCTTCGGTAGGTGTCCTCATTACTTAAGGGAGGTTTTACTGGAACCGTAGGTTCCAATACAATATTAGATGAATGGATTCATTTCTAATTGTTTGTATTCACGATCCGGGCGCATTTCACGGTTCATTGGCATGACCAAAGTACTTTGATCTTCCAAATATTTCATATAGGCTACACATTCATTGTACACAAAGGGTACGCAGTAATCCAATACCATTTCATTGAGAGCTTCTACTTGTTGTGTAATGTTGTTGGGTGAATTTTGAGAAAATTGCAAAAATATACTACGCATGATGATCTTTAATGCATCTTGATTTTGAGGTGGAATAATGTATTTTTGTCGGGAATTTTCATATACACCTGCACGAATTCCATTTTGCAAAATTTGCACATTTCCTGCGGAAAAAAACACTTGAGATAACAAATTGTCTTCCCATATTCCTTCCAAGGGATTTCGGTATTCTGTCGCCTTGTTTTTAATCGCAATACGTTCAAACATTTTGAATTGAATGGTCGGGTCTTCGGGTTCCAAAATATTCACACGTCCATTGTATGTTTTTGTATCTAAAATCGGTTTGTTTGCCATATTCATATTCATGATTGATTATAATAAAATATATATATCGTCTTAATATATATTAATTATGGAATATTATGTGGTAGCGATTGTCATTGCCGTCGTGGTTTTGATCTGTTTTTTAACGTATATTGGTATACATATGAATTCTGTCTCTTCTGTCGTACCCTTTCCACCCGACCAATTGAATTGTCCCGATTATTGGACCATGAATGCCAATAATTCATGTATATGTGGTTCAAAAAATATGGGGGCTTTTACCAAAGGATATACCATTGACCCTACCAAGATTTCCCAAGTAGGTGTCACTGCAACTTGTGCACGAAAATCATGGGCAAATGCCAACAATGTAGTATGGACAGGTGTAGATAATTACAACCGTTGCTAATTACAGAAACCTACGGTTTCTGTACGACTTCCCTTAAGTAATGAGGGCACCCCCAAGATACTCAGCAAGCGGAGCTTGCTTCGCATCTAGCAACCCAAGACTTATTGGTCGCAAGCGACCAATCGTCTTGGTCTGCACTACGTGGTGGCGCCCTCATAAGGTTTCCTTGAATTTATTCTAGGTACCACTTTCAAGTTATTTGTATAGGATCCTATACAACTAATTAACCAAGATTCATTATAAGAAACCTTATGAGGGCGCCTCCACGTAGTGGTGGGCGTCCTCATTACTTAAGGGAGGTTTTACTGGAACCGTAGGTTCCAATAAGGGAGGTTTTACTGGAACCGTAGGTTCCAATAGAATAGTGAATCACTTTGGGTTCTTCGTATTCATACAACAAATTTTCCAAAACAAAATTTTGTTGAAACAATTTGGATTCTATGACATCTCCATGATGATTGGTCATATCATTCATTTCCATGATGGGATGTTTCCAGCTTCGTAAACGTTTGATTTCTGGTAACAATTGGTCTACATAAAGTTTCATTGCATCATGTAATAATTCACGATTCAATGGTTCGGACTGGTATTCTTCTAACATAGACTGGATATTGGATTTTAATTCCGAAATTTTGTTCCATTGACGTTCCATCAAATCTTTTTGCACCAGATTGGAATACAAAGACGTGTATTTGGGCATCAATATATTATCAAACAAATCATTGGAATATACGTATGTTTTCAAACGTTCTTGGAACAAAGATGCTGATTCAGTTTCACTCATGAATCCAAACAATGTATCCATCTTTTGCCGAATCAACCCTTGTTTGGCGCGGTTCATCTCTTCCATTTCCTTTTGTAAATTATCTAAAAATGGTTCATAGATTCCGGAATCCAATTCTATACGAAACGAACAATTGGGTTTGCTGTTTTCCAATCCACAATGGGCAAGATACATTTTGTCCTTCTTTTTAAATGTCATACCTACGTTGGCGGAACAATAAATACAAGGGGGTAAGGCAGGTTTCTTGTTGGATTTAGACGGTGTTTTTGACTTTTGTTTTAATTTTGTACGTTCACGTATTCTTTTGGCATTGGTTTCATATTTCGTTTTGAATTCCATATAACGATTCAATGCATCTAGGTAAGATATTTTGGTGGATTTAGGTGTGGCAGATTCGTCTGTTTCATCAAAATCATCAAAATCATCTTCATGTGTTTCAAAATGACTCAAAGGTCCTTCATCCATTTGTAAATCCATAGTTTGACTTGGTACATGTTTAAGAATCAATGGATGTGGATTGTTTAAACAATGCAATGTTCTTAATTGATCCAATCCCAGCAAATCTATTTCTGACAATTGATTGTTGTTTACGTACAATTGTTCCAAAGAAGACGGTAAATGTGATAGGGAGTATAAATGATTGTATGAGCCTTGAAAAATGCGCAATTGTGGTGTTTGACTAAAGTCTATCGTAGACAAATGGTTGTGAGATACATAAAGTTCCAAAAGAGAAGCAGGTAAATCCGTCAATTCGGACAATTCATTACTGGTACATGTTAATTTTCGCAAAGTGGTGGGGAGTTTACGAATATGAGTGATACGTCCTTGTTCAGCAAATTGTATTTCAGTAATTGCATGTTTACCACCTAAAAAATCAAAGTCCATGATTCCTTCTAAAGGTTCCGTAATATGCAATATCAACAACCCCGGATCCTGTTGAAACATAAATTGACATATTTCTTCCAACCGTGCATTTCCCGCTAATTTACTTTGATTTTCGTGTTCTTTGTCCAAAACCAATTGGTCAGAAGTAGAAGGTGTTTTAGGTATTGATTTGAAATTCAAAGAGGGGCTTTGGTATTTTTGTATTTCAAATGGTTCACCGGATTCTTCCGATTCTTCTGGTTCGTTATCAGGTTCTTTGTTCCATATTATTTTTTTATCAGACATTATGATTGGCTCTTATACAAACAATTCTACATTTTTTGTCTTCAAGAGACCCCGATGCGGAAGTTCGCAGAACGGCAGCATTGGGTGATGATGCCGGGAACGTAGTGGAGGCATCAACTTCCTCTGGTTTCATGCATTGCCATAGAATAAATGATATCACTAGGTGTTTGTTCTGTATTATTTAGCATGTTTTTATAATTGTCATTGGATTCAGTGGGTAGAACCCTTCTAGACAATTGTGTTATTTGTTCTTGTTGTATTTGTTTTTGCGATTGAAATTCCCGAATTTTTGTCAATACATGTTCTTGGTCACGTAACATTTTACGACGCTTCTCTTCAGGTGACATTTTTTTCTTGGAACAATACCATAATATCAATCCTAAACCTCCAAAAAAAAGGAGTAAAACCATTCCATTCAGTACAATGGTATACAATTGTGTCTTATGTTCGGAACATTTGTGAAGAATACCCTGCATATAATTACGTACGCCATGTTCTATCAATTTGGGTGTATAATTCATCCTTTATACACCTTTGAATATTTAAATCTACACAAACCAACGAACCAATGTTGTAACTAAGTTTATCCAATATATGAATAAATACGTGGATACAATATATCATGAGTACGAATCCAACTCCGAGCAAGACTTCCTCTCCGGACATCAAACATTGTGCAAATGAAATTCTTCAAATTAATGACCAAAACATATTAATTCAAAGACAAAATGATACCATTCAAACCCAACAAAAAGCATTACAAATCAATAATGAAGCCATTGCCAGTATTGGTGGGGCAACCGATGATTTATTGGACAATCCAATCAAAGGTAACAACGTATTTCCACCCTTTTCTTTGGCAATCTTGTCCCTGTTTTTGTTGTTCGTTATATCACTCATTACTTTCCTATACAATACTTTGTTAACCCGACAAATCATGTTATATATGGATAATAATGGTGTCATTGATGCCATGGTGAAATCGTTTCAAACGGGTTCATTTATGGTAGATACGGATGGAGAAAATCAAACATTCCGTTATTTTTGGGATGAAGCTCTGATTACCGTGAATACGTACATTACCCGAGGACGTTTTTTCATGTTAGTCGCTCTGTTTATGACGCTTTTAGGAACTATTTTAATAACGTATTCTTTGTATTATCGTGGTCAAAATTATCAACACGCCGCTAAAATGATTTCCATCGCATTAAGTGTTATTTTGGGATTTACCTTTCTTTTTATGAATAATCAACCCATGACACGACCTTTTGAAAATACCATCGGTTATATTTGTATTACGTATTTTATGGGATCCCAACTCAAAGACTGTCTTACGGGTATTTTTTCACACAAATTTTTTATTAACAAAGAAATTTTCCCCGGTTCCACACTTTATTATAATTTTATTTTGAATACCATCACTCTGAATTCATTACCCACTATTTTTGAAGAAGTCTTTAAAAATAACGACAAATATGATTTTGAAATCAATTTGGATCCCGATTCCGGAATGAACAAAACACGAATGGACAATTTGTTGAAAATCATATTGGCTAAGAATTGTATTGGAAATTCGTGTTGGATGTATCTTGCATCTTTAGTCGGTTCTATGATTTCGTTTCAATATTTGTTAGCAAACGAGTTGTAAATACATGACGAATAAATAGGAAAATATTGCCAAAACAACCGATACTAACCATATGGGAAACACCGTAGTTTGTTTGTAACCAATTCCAAACGAACGAAATCCTCCATGTTCATCATAAATCATTTTTGGTTTCAACCAATGTATCAACATCATCAATGACAAAAAAATCAAAATAGAAATGGACAATTTATGAATACGCACAAATCGTGATGAAATCATTTTTTCCTAAATCATATATAGATTATATCCTATATGATTTGCATAATTGGAACCTATGACAGAAATTATCAAAACTCTTCCGGTGACGAAGTCACCTTCTGAGTTAGTTGTTGAAGGCTACGCTTCGCAAAAGCCCTCTGACCAATTGGTTGATCATATACTTCCCACAAACATCTCCGAACCTTTGAAAGGTCTTTCTTCTATTTTTTACATCAACATGGACCGTTCTACGGAACGTGAAACCCATATGCAATCGTTGTTTCAAAATCCAGTGTTTCAACATACGGAAATTACACGTATAGCCGCAATTGACGGTACAAAAAAAGATTGGGACAATTATTTGGAATTTTATCAATGTTCTCAACATCCGCGTATGATGGATAGTGAGTATGGGTGCACTATTTCCCATTTTCGCGCCATTCATTATGCGGCAATGACCGATGACCCCTATTCTCTTATTTTAGAAGACGATGCTTCCATAGAATTTCTGCCTTATTGGAAAAAATCCATTCAACAATTGGTGGATGATGCCCCCCCTGATTGGGAAATATTGCAATTGTCTTACATCCTATTTGATACGTTACCCGAAGAAGAATATGAAACATGGGAAATGTCCAAGAATTTCTGTGGAACTGCGGCATATATCATTAAAAATAGTGCGGCAAAACGTTTGACGCAATATTTATGTCGTAATAGTAGTCCGGCTATGCCTAGATATTGTATTGGTCCAGAAGTACCTTATTACCATCATGCCGACCGATTTTTGTATGCGTTTTTAAAAACATATAGTTATCATTGTCCATTTTTTACCTACCGGGAACAAAATGATTCGTACATTCATCCGGAACATGTTGATTTTCATAGTGAATCCAAAGAAAAAACCAAAAAATTGTATTTACGGTTATTGGAACCTACGGTTCCAGTCGTCCCTAAAACGCCCTAAGGCGTTTTGGGACACAACAAAGATACCTCACCGCCTCATAGAGGCGGCGAGGTATCTTGGGAGTAAAACCTCCCTTAAGTAACGAGGACACCGACCTTCGGTCAGTGCCCTCATAAGGTTTTCTTAAAGGATTCTTAGTTAATTAGTTGTATAGGATCCTATACAAATAATATGAAAGTGGTACCTATAATGGTTTCAAAGAAACCTTATGAGGGCGCCTTAGCTTCGCTGGCGAAGCGGGGTGTCCTCGTTACACAAGGGAGGTTTTACTCCCAAGATACCTCACCGCCTCATAGAGGCGGCGAGGTATCTTTGTTGTGGTCCAAAACGCCTTAGGGAGTTTTAGGACCTACTGGAACCGTAGGTTCCAATAAGAAGTTGAATTAATTCAGGTTTCTTCATTTTGGATGAATCAGTACATAATTCTTTAGATAAAACCAACTGTTTTAAAACAGGTAATGACATTTTACGGTAGGTTTCCTCGGATGCCTCCACTTCTTCCGTCTTTTTCATTTCCGGATGGATTTCACATACTTCTTGTACGGATTCATCCACTGTAATGTTTACTTGAAACGTCTCATCATTGTCCGATACAACAATCTTGGTCAATGGTTCTTCGTATTCGTCCTCATCATTACCTTCATCGTCGTCATCGTCATCGTCGTCGTCGTCGTCATCATCGTCATCGTCGTCATCGTCGTCGTCATCATCATCATTTTGTTGAGGAACCAATTCAACTACCTCTTCCACATCTCTAGGTTTGAACATTTCAAAAGATGAAGGCATCATACATACTCCACCGGCGGAACCGCCAAACATTGCAGAAAAAGGATTACCTCCACTGCTACAATTACAATTACATTTGATGACACTCATTTCTTTGGCAATGTCATTGATAATTGTAATCATTGTATCGCTTTTTTGTTCCAACAAGGAAATACGTTGTTTAAAATGATAGACCAACAACAAAATTAACACAAACGAAATAGCTAAACTCAGGAAAAAAAAGGTCTCAATAAAACTGAAAATACCCATCAATTTATATTTATCATATTCTTCTAAAAAAACTATTATCTTTGTACGCAGCAGTGTTTTCTATAGTCTTATAATATAGTATTTTCATAGTATGGAATCGTTTGACATATTTAGTAATAAAAAGGATTTGATCATTTTCATTCTTGGTATATTGTTATTATTATCTGTTACTGGTTTGTATTATATTCGCGAATTAGGAGAATGGTTAGGTAAAATCATTCGCCGTATCTATCTTTTTTTCTATAGTTTATTTGCCACGTTGTTTTTCAGCACTGGACAAATCATCAATGCATCTTCCAATGTAGTCGCTGATGCAGCTACTCTTACGATTGATATCGGGAACGATGCCATCAATGATGTCGGTAATTTGTTAAAAGGTGAAACAGGTAAATCTCATGAACATCATGAAAAAAAAGAGGACAAACACAAAGAAAATATGGATGTGGCAACGCATATTCTGAAGGACGACACTGCGACGCGAGGAGTCCAGAGGAATATGGATAATTTGTCCTATATGGTAGTACCGTCATCCATCACTACACCATCTACCACAACTCGTCCAAAATCCCTTTCATCCATTGTACAAAAAGGGACTCCGGTTCCAGTAAATTACGAACCTTCCATTCTTGAATATTGGAACATCGGCGGTTCATTATACAAGTAAACTTTGATGACATCCGGAATCTCTATATTCCTCTGGACTCAAAAGTCATTCAGATTATGCATTGCCAATCCTTCAGGTTGTATGCAACCTCAAGGATCTTCTTTCGTTAAAAATTATAATACATCATCATTCCCGAAGTATCCACAATGTTCATGTATGGTGCATTTATGTCCAAAGACAGGGTGGTATTGATCACATACTCAAATGGATAGTATATTTGTAATCCGGTCGTGTTCACGATACTCATGTTTTGGACAGATAGTTCCGAAATTACATAATACTGTGAAATCAATATCGGTGTCGTAAATACTTTCGTACCCATTTGTCCAACTACATTGTATGGGATCACTGCGTACGAATAACTAATATCACGGAAAAATACATTGCTAGGATCCGTATAGGTGGTCGTCACGGATGGTGACAACAATTGGAAAGATTCTATGGCGGTTCCATTCAACAAACGTTGAACCGCAATTTGGTAAAACGAAGAATTCGCTGATATATCAAACGAAATGGTTTGAATATTTCCTACAGGAATACCCACATTGACCCAAGGATACGCGGATACTGGAATGGTGGTAATTGCCGTTCCAGATATACCCAAAACATTGTATGGCAAAATCGCGTACGAATACAACACGTTCGTAGATAATACTACGCCAGTATCCACATAGACCAATGTTCCAAGAGTCAATCGTTGATAATTTTCTACTTGCACACCGCCTACCATTCTTGCGACTGCCAATTGGGAATAGGTCAAGGAGGGTAGCAAGGCAAACGAAATGTCGTTGCCACTTACACACATATTACCTACGGATCCTATACTGATACTGGGTAGAGGAGCCACTGCCATGGTCGTATAGGGAACTCCTGCAATTCCTGATCTAGAATATGGGACAAATGTGTACGAATACGTATTGACGGGATAAAACACGTGGCTAGGATCCACATACAATGTCGTACCTAGAGATATCCATCGTGCGGCTTCTATCGGTTGACCGTTGACGTTACGTTTTACGGTTACCGTATTGAAATCTCCGGTCAAAGTCATGGAAATATCTGTGCTATTGTACGAAATCATCGCGGTCGCCACGTAAGGTTGAGGGGATATGTACGATGTCATGTACGTGGTGCCTATCATACCCAGTGCATTGTAAGGTATCAACGAATAAGCGTACGATATATCCGTATAAAATACATTACTAGGATCTACGTAGACGGTGGTATCGGTTGGCAACATCTGGGGGGGTTCTATGGACTGTCCATTGACATAACGTTGAACAGATACTTGGGTAAACGAGGTGGAAGACATCAAGGTGAACGAAATCTCTTGGGAACTGAGGGAGAATGTACCGGTAGAAACGGTGGGTAGGGGAGAAACCCCGACGGTCGTATATGTTGTACCAGGAAATCCCGCCAAATTATAGGGTACAAACATATACGAATAGACATTGATGGGATAAAACACCTGACTAGGATCTGTATATACCGTAGTACCAGGAGGTAATATTTGATAATTACTGTCTATGGATTGACCATTAACCAGACGAATCACTGCCATATTGTATACCAAAGATGAATTCATAAAAGATACAGTGGTTTGTACCGTGGTACATATAATTGCTCCTATAGTCAATGTTACATTATACAAATAGGCTACATCAAAGTTGTAATAGGCTACCAACCCGGATAAATCTATGATAGCACCATAGGGCGAATAATTCAAATAGTTGGAAAGATTGGTGTTATAATCAAACGGATAGTATAATGCCAACGACGTAAAATCTATAATGTTCCTGAATTGTACCGACATTTCTATATTGGTAACCAAAATGGCTGAAGTAGTTACGGATTTACCTGCTTGTCCTAGTACATTGTAAGGCGTGACTATATACGAATAATAATAATTCAAGTAAAACATGACTCCAGGGTCCGTATATGTAGTAGTTACCGTCGGTGGTAACATTTGCAATGAACCTACTGAGACACCATTTATGACTGGTTGAACTGCTAATTGATAAAACGATGAAGTAACTAACAAATTAAAATAGATCATTTGACTTGTTCCCACGGGTACGTCCACATTTACCCAAGAAGATGGAGATACCGGATTTGTATAGATGGTAGTACCCGTATTACCCAAGACATTGTACGGGGTAATTGCATAAGAATAGGTATTAACCGGATAAAATACATTATTAGGATCCACGTAGACGGTGGTACCCATTGGTAACATTTGTGGTGTTTCTATGGACTGTCCATTGACACAACGTGCAATCGCTACTTGGAAATAGGTTACCGAGGGTAACAATGCAAACGAAATGTCATTGCCACTAATACATACATTACCGTTGGTTCCTACGGATCCTATACTGATACTGGGTAAAGGAGACACTGCCTGTGTCGTATACGCCAATCCCTGTACTCCCACCTTAGAATACGGTACAAACGTGTACGAATAGGCATTGATCACATAGAAAACATGGCTAGGATCCACATATAACGTAGTACCTAGAGATAACCATTGTGCGGTTTCAATGGATTGTCCATTGACGTTGCGTTTCACTGTCACTGTATGGAAATCCCCCGTCAAACCCATGGAAATGTCTGTATTGTTGTAAGAAATAGTCGTAGCCACCACGTAAGGAAGTGGTGAAACATACGGGGTCATGTACGTGGTGCCTATCATACCCAGTGCATTGTAGGGTACCAACGCATAGGCGTACGATACATCCGCATAAAATACACTACTAGGATCCGCGTAGACGGTAGTGCCTATCGGTAATATTTGTGGAAGTTCTATGGACTGCCCCTGGACATAACGTTGGACGGACACTTGTGAAAAAGACGTGGGAGACACCAAGGCGAACGAAATCTCTTGGGAACTGAGATAAAATGGCCCGGCAGAAATGGTAGGTGCAGGGGAAATACCCTGAGTAGTATACGATGTCCCCTGAATACCCGCCAAATTATAAGATACAAAGGTGTACGAATACACATTGACGGGATTGAACACCTGGCTAGGGTCCGTATATACATTGGAACCAGGAGTTAAGAATTGTGTATCCACCGGTTGTCCATTCACCAGTCGTGTAACGGAAACATTATAATTGGACGGAGATGCCAATAATGACATGGAAATCTGAGATGAAGTACAAGAAACCGATCCAATAGAAGCAATTCCCGCATCTTTGATGGTTGGAGTATCAAAATGATAATAGGCGACCAAACCGGTCAAATCCACCACGGAAATATGCGGTGCTACATCCAAATACACATTAGAATATGCGATAGTTTCAAATGGATAATACATGTACAATCCGGTCTTATCCACTACATTCACGTATTGGATCGCCATTCCCGAAATCACCCCCGATGGTGAAATGGGTCTGGTAATATATGTAGAACCAAGAACACCTACTGCATTGTAGGATTGAATTGCGTACGAATAACTAACATCTGAATAAAATGTATTACTGGGATCGGTGTATGTATAGGTAGTATCCAATACCATTGGTTGATAATCTTCTATTTGAGTTCCATTGATGATACGGGCAACCGATATGGAATAGAAATTCTGAACATTGGTCAATGGAAACGATATTTGTTGGTAGGAACAAAAGATGGTTCCAATACTCACCGAAGACACCACAGATACCGGTTCTGTAATGCTGGTTGCCGAATAGTTAAGAATACCAATGGCATTGTAAGGAATGACAGAATAGGCATAACTATTATTTGCAGTAAATATATTACTAGGGTCTACATAGATATTGGAACCTATCGGCTGAATAGACGTGGATGTATTGTCCAAAACTCCTTGTATCATACGTGTCACCTGAATGTAATAACATTTTCCAGTGGTTTGATACGACCAAGAAATAGAGCTAGGTGATACACTGATGTATCCTACAAACACGGGTGAAGACGCGTAGGGGGACACCGTCGTAGTTACCACATTATTCGTACTATTAGAAATACCGATTGCGTTCAAAGGTACTATAGAATACGCATAACTACTGTCTGCGGTAAAACGATTACTAGGATCTATAAATGTGTATGTGCCAGTGCTTGAAATGGATTGTGATATACCATAATTTCCGTTGACAATCTTGGTAATATTTACCGAAGAAAAGGTACGGTTGTTCAAAATATTGAACGAAATACATGTCGTGGTGACAAAGATGGAACCCAAGGAAACGGTCGCATAAGGTGAAATTGCATCACTATAGGCGGTATTTCCGGCAGTACCCAAGACATTGTGAGGTACAATCTGATATACATAACTACTATCCGCAAATAAATTGGTGCCAGAATCCGTATACGATGTTGTATAAGGTGACAATCCCACGTAATTAGAACTTACGGTTCCATTCGTTATTTTTGCAATAGAAACATCGTAAAAAGAGGTAGGATTGGACAAACTCAACGAAATGTTTTTGTTCATGTCTACCGAAACACTGACAATGGATACCATGGGTATGGGTGAAATCGTGGACGTAGTAATCATGGTACCGGATTGGTACACCGCATTGTAAGGACCAATTTGAAATTGATATACTACATTCGGTGATAATCCATAATACGTATACGCACTTGCCGAATTACTCAATTGTATAGGCGAACCCACCATTCCACCAGAAATTTCGGTAATTTTCACATACAAATAATCACTATCATTACCAAAATTCAAAGATACGGAAGATGAATCCAATCCGGAATAGGTCCAGTACGAAATTGTCGGTATTGGCGAAACCCAAGGCGTTGTGATCTTATTGGACATATTGGAAATATCCAAGCAATTGTAAGGAACGATGGTATAATTGTATTTGGAATTGGCGTAATGAGTGATTGAATTGTCCTGAAATACCGTTGCATAGACAGGTTGTTGTGAGAATACCGATGAAATGATATCATTGACGGTTCCATTGATATTGCAAGAAATGCTCACATAGTAATAATAGGAGGAACCTGGTACATAGGTAAACGAAACCATAGAAGATGTAACCGACGTATAATTTCCAAAGGAAACCGTTGCCAGAACAGAAACCATGGGAGTTAAGATATCATTGGCGGGATTATTTTCGTCACTAGTATTGTAAGGTGCAATCCGATAACAATAGGAAACATCACTACGAGTTGCATTGTTATCCGTATAAGATGTGATACCAACGGGTAACATAATGGTGGTTTGTGAAATTCCATTGTAAATGGGTGTAATAGATACGTAATAAAACAACACCGCATTCAACAAATGGAACGAAATGGACGATGTGGTCAATGTATATCCATAGGACGTATCAAAAAATACGGTAGCATCTTTGACAATAATGAATGGGGTAATAATCGGTTCCCCTGAAACATCCAGTCCATTGTAAGGTACGATGGAATATTGATAGGCATATCTGAGTTGAAAAGTGGTAGATGTATCTGTATATTGCGAATTGATGACAGGAGTATTTATATAAGTACCTATATCTACCAAAGAACCATCGGTCGTATACGTATTCAGTGCGATTCCCAGATACTGAAAGGTAGATGGATTGGAAAATACGAGGTTAATTGCTTGTATATGAGCATATCCGACAGAAACCGATGTTTGGTCCAATTTTGCCGGTGGAGATATTGTTACGGTAGTGGTTACAGGTGTGCCTGAAATATCTACTGCATTATACGGAACAATTATGTACGTATAGGAATTGGACGCGGTGATGTACGGATCTATTACAGTGGTATCTCCCACCGATGATTTGATGGAATTTCCCCAGGTGTTGTTGTTCAAATATTCGGTAACAATTACGTAGGAATAACTACCCAAAGAAGTATAATCAAAGTTCAATCGCACACTGGTAAAAGAAAGATCACTATACGATACAAATCTTACGGAGGGCGTTGGTGAGACTGCGACGGTAATCCATTCCGTACCTGAAATATCCAATGCATTGTGGGGTACCAACGAATAGGCGTAGGCGTTGTTTGCATAAAAGGTATCCGTTTCTTGGTACATATTTGTTTTGATAGCTGGTGTATAGCTCCCATAGATTCCATTGATCAAACGTGCAATAGACACGGTGGAAAATGACAAACGATTGAATACATTGAATACCAATCCCATTGATTGGGAAGAAACTATGGTAAACCTACTGTCAGTGATGTAGGCTACGGGTGAAATGGGGGGTGTTATGATACGGGTGAAAGAAATATCTACGGCATTGTAGGGTACGATGTGATACTGATAGACCATGGACGGATAGATATTGGATTGAATAAATTGTACTGTACCCATGTTCAATGTTTGTTGTGAATCAATCGTACCTCCCGATATTTCGTATATTTTTACATATTTGTATGTGGTGCTTTGTGTCAATATCCCAGTAATTTGCGTATAGGATAGGTCGTAGTTGGAAAAGGAAACAGATGCGGGTGCAGAAACGATGGTAGTTTGTACGATGCGACCACTGGTATCCACCGCATTGTAAGGGATTACTTGATATTGATAGGTGGAATATGCGAAAAATGGACCCGAAATATCGGAATATATCGATAATGAATAATGTGGTTGACGAATCCACGGTTGCATGATACCGTCTACAATTCGTGAAATAGACGTATAATAGAACGAAGTGGTGTCTATGAATGAAAACTGAATTTGTTGATTGGTTACCGTAGAAAATGGTCCAAGATTTACATAAGGGTATGGAGACACCGGATAGGTAAGGAAGGTATTCTGGTTGATAAAATTGTCTACGGCATTGTAAGGAATCACATAATAACAATAACTTGAATCGGCAGTAAATATGGGAGCAAAACTTGAATCCGAAAATATGGTTGCACCAACGGGTTGTTTTATGTCCGACGCATTCAAACTTTGACCAAACTCACCTGGTAACGAAGTTACCGTCTGAGTTAGTTGTTGGAGGCTATATGCCCCCTGACCATTTACAACACGACGTACACGAACATAAGAATATTTGTTTTTTCCAGCGGTATATGTGAATTGTATTTGATGGTAAGATATATCCGTATATTGCACAAAAGAGGCTTGTGCTATGGGGGAATCAAAGTTGGTTTTTATTATGGTACCGGGGGACATGAGTACATTGTAAGGTGTAATTGAAAATCCGTAACTAGTATCTGCCGTATATACGTGACTCGTATCCAAAATTCGGGTAGTTCCACGGGCAATACGTCGTGTTGTACCAAGAAAACCCCCAGATACGGATGTCACATCTGCCACATGAAAAGAATGTAGGTTTCCTTGTGTAAATACAAAAGAGACGAAATCACCGGAGATGGACAAAGGAGAAACTTCTACATAGGCAGGAGGTGAAATGGCAGGAGAATAATATATGGCTTTGATGTTGGATACATCACTGGTACTATACGGTAACAATGCGTACGCATAACTAGAATCGGGATAAAATACGTGACTTGGGTCGGTGAAAGTGGACGTATATGGCGGTTGTTTTGTGGTATCAATCCGTTTGGAATTCATAAATCGTGCAATGCTCACATAGTAAAATGATGTGATATCTGCATACGTAAACACGACGTTGCTTGTGTCAATTACTATAAATGAAATATCCGGTTGTGAAGTGGGCGGAGATACAAACGTAGTCGTAAATGGAATTCCTGGACTGTCAACCGCATTGTAGGGTAGAATAGAATAAGAATAACTGGTATCTGCCGTAAACGTATTGCTCGGGTCAATATAGGTACGTATTCCTGCCGGTTGTTTCATATATGATCCTAGGGTTCCGTTGGTATACCTCGCCACGGAAACATACGAATAGGTAGTAGAAAAGGACAATTGGAACGAAATGACGGTCGCAGACGCATACAATATCACATTTTGCGAAAAAGTCGCCATAGGGGATACTGGAATGGACATTACGTATCCATTGGAAATGTCTGCGGCATTATACGGTATGACACCATACGCATAACTCGTATCTGCAGTAAATACATTACTAGGATCTATGTACAAGCTGGTTGCAAAGGGCAATCGTACGGAACTCAGGATTCTACCACGAACAAAACGTTGAACATATACATAATAATATTGTCGTTGTGATTTTCCAACAATCACCATAGAAATGTCCGTATAGGAAACGGACGGAATCCCTACAGAAACCGTTGCCGGAGGAGATACAAAGGGAGTTTTTATCACTGCGGATGTGTTGGATACATCCAAAATGTTGAAAGGGACAATCGTATACGAATAACTTGTATCTGCATAAAATGTATTACTGGGATCCACATATGTTGGTGTTTTTACAGGTAATCGTACATATGGAAATTGTGTTTTTCCCACTCTTCGTGAAACATATACATAGTAGAAATAACCGTAAGATATATCTAGAAATGCGAAAGAAATGTCCGTATAAGAAACATGTACAGGTCCGACATAGACAAATGGTGCTGGTGAAATCGGCGCAGAATAGTAGATGGACGATGTATTGAGTACATCCAATGCATTGTAGGGACGAATCGTCACGGAATAACTCGTATCGGATGTATAGGGTGGGTCTATATCATAAAAAGTAGCGGTAATAGGTACTTGTTCATAGGGTCCCGGAATACCTGCAGAGGTGATACTTACCGAAATATAATAATATGACGAACCAAACACTCCACGTACAAGGTTGAAAGAAATATCGGTATTGGAAATGGAAATGGGTCCTATAGAAATGCTGGCAGGAGGCGAATAGACGGTAGTAGTCAATTTACTCGTGGTATTGGGAATACCCAATGCATTGAAAGGCGAAAATACGAAATGATAACTACTATCTGCATAGAATACATAGGTTGAATTGGAAATACTGTATACGGAATTGTTTATTTTTGCAATGGTTCCGTTACTATAATTGCCACCATTTTTGGAAATTTGGGCGGATACATTGGAGAATCCTTGGGAATTGGCAAACGCAAAAGAAACCGCAGTCGGATAAAAATTGACTGAAACATCGGTGTTATTCATGGACGCCATGGGGGAAAAGGAAGAAGACATATAAGAATCGCCCTGTATTCCAATGGCGTTGTACGATTTTACCGAATAAGAATACGAAAACCCACCATAAAACGTGGTAGAGATATCTTCAAACAACCTAGAGGTACAAACAAAACTTTGATCAAATACATTGGATTTGTATCTGGTTATGATCAAATAGGAATACATACTTGAAGGCAGAATACTGATAGAAACATCCGTTTCATTGTAGGAAAACGCTCCTATATTTACACTGGATTTGGGAGAATACAAAGGGGTAGTAATAAACGGTCCGGAAACGTCTATGAAATTGCATGGCACTGCCAGATATTGATAGGCAACATTTGCGAACAAATAGGATGGACTCGTATAGGTAAATACATCATTGTACGGCACTATTTTTTGGGGATTCGTATAGTTAACAATACCCCCAGAGATTTCGTATACGTTTATATAATAACAACTAGGCTGATTGCTATAATCATTGGTATAATTGAAGTATGACTTCATCGTAGTATAGTCTTGGGTATCTCCGTAGGCTGAAAAAAAGACATTTCCTTGGTTATAGTTCAAAAAATGTACGTAAGGCGTGGGTGATATGAAAGGAGTCGTTACGATTTGATCCGGTTGTACATTTAATGCCGCATTTTGCGGATATATTTTGAAATAATACGTATTGTTCGGTGAAAGAATCTTGGGGAAATTTTGGAAAGAAATGGGAATGAATCCTCTGTCAATGGACGGTTGATACTCGGAATAATTATAATAATACGGATGTGAAATATTCACATTGTAGGAATAATCATAACTAGTGATTTCTTGGTTGATGATTTCGTTGGTATAGATGTCTTTATAACGTATAAAGGGTAAGATACGTAAAGAATGAAATGTATTTGTAAACAACAAATTGAAGGATATTTCGGTACTAGTAACGTATAGATATTGATGAAATTCTATGGAAGCGATGGGAGCAATTTTTTCTTGTTTTATACCGATACCCGCACCCCCTAGTATATTGTAAGGTGTAAATAAATAAGTGAAACCCAGTTCATCAAAAGGTAAATCGTCGTGTGGATTGAATATATCTGACCATATGGAAGTACTTTCGTTGAATGTAAACGAGGATATGATACCGTTGTATGTATTTGTTCTTGTCACATTCACATGATGATAATTATTCATATTTTGGGGCGTATTTGGTAATTCAAACGAAACATATCGTGAAGTAATCACATATTGTTTGATATTAAAAATTGGCAAAGGAGATAGACCAATGGTGGTATACGTATTTCCGGATATATCAATGGTGTTATAAGGAATCATAGAATACGCATAACTTGTATCTGCAGTAAACACATTTTTATCCACATAAGTCTGTCTATTGGGGGGTTGTTTTGTATACGGTCCACATATACCATTTACGATTCTTGCAACCGAAATATAATAATAATCCCGGTAATTGTTCAAGTAAATAGTTACAAAAGTATTGGTGATTTTGATGGGTCGTGTGACTATAATGGACGTTAATACTAGTGGTATTTTGATCGTGTTCAATACATAAGGTGGTTTTCCATAGATAGGTTGGGGTATTGCCGCGTATTCATTGAATAAGCAAGGAATGATGGAATACGAATACGATTGCCCCAATACAAACCCATTGGGAAATTTGGTGGTGCTCGTATTGACATTCGTATCTATGAATTGATAATATTGATATGTGGAACGATTGGTAATATTGGAAGTTATTTGAAACACTTGGGACGGATATCCGTTACGCACCACGGTGAATGATGTGAAATGTCCACATATATCAATTGCGATGGATGTTGTAGAAAGTCCCGTGTAAATGGCATGAGAAATATACGGATTGAACGTGGTTATGTTACCGATGATGATTGTTGGACCGATTTTATCGGAAAAATAAGGTTGTATGGAATACATGTACGTGTTTCCGGGTACCAAATGACTGTCTGTAAATACAGATTGTGTTAATCCTGTGAATGATGTATCATACACAAATTGATTGTCGTCGCTAACCGAAAACGTTGTGAACGTATCGTTTCTGGAAACAGAAATATCCCGTAGAATGGTATAAGACGAATAGGTACCCACAATCGGACGAATCGTTACTGAAGTGGAAGTGAGCGATGTATAATCAATTTGAGCATCAATTGTGATATTTTTTGTACTGGCAGTTCCGATTGGAAAAATCGTGCCTTGTATGCCATTGAAAATGGGTTGTATGGAATAGGTATATTCCATATTGGGACTCAAATGTAGGTCAGAATAACTGTCTCCGGTAAACACCCCCAACAAATTCGGTTGAGATGAGGGAACAAATACCGAATTACTGATGTCATAATCCGTACGATATAGGATAAAATGATCATATTGTCCTGTTATGCCGGAGATTATTACATAATTCAACCCGACACTACGAATGGTTGCAGTCGTAATAGATACGATAGAAGTAGGCGTAAACGTAGAAAAAGAACTAGGAACAAATATGGGTGGTTGTGATGCAAATGTAATTCCATCCGTTATGTTCTGATTGAGTTGAGATAAATTGAAAAAAATGCCTGTTTTAAAATAATCAAATTGTTCTGCCAATGAATCATTGTAAGAATAATTCATGGTCAATGCCAAATCAAATACTTGTTCGGCTTGAACATTCAATTGTAAATTATCAATCTTCAAACTCCCTACATATTGAATTCCAAAAAATTGTCCAGCCTCCATTTCGTACGGTGAAAAGGATACGTCTTGAAATTGAATATGTTGTTGTCCAGAAATAGAGGTAGTTAACGATGTGTATATGGTAGGCGGTACCACGGGGTTGACCGGTATGCCACTATAGGTTATATTCAATGAAACGGGTGAACCAATATTTAACATTTCATTGGTATTTAAAATATGGATTTTCATGGTATTATCGGGGGTAAATACACCGGGATATTTGGAGTAACATGCATTCATGTATTCCAAATTGCCATAATTGGAATCGGTATGTGGATTGTAACTAGGGTCATTGGTCCAATCCACATCGGTATCGTCGGGACAAATGGTGGTATCAATCACACCTTCTTTCAGTGCACCCATTACCCATATTCCGATCGGTATACTTAAGGAAAATACATATACTGATGTAGGCATGTAATTGGTGGTAACAATACTACCTAACAAACCACTTCGTGTTTGTAGACTTTGATTCGTGGAATAATTGATGGTGGTTAAGACATTACTTGTGTCGTAACTGACCAAAGTGTCATTTAATTGATATATCACCGATAGTTCATCTATACAAACCAATTTCAATACGGAAGTATCATCTGCGGGTAAATCACTATAACTTGCATTATTGATACTTGGATTTTGATATTGATACAATGGCACGGTTGGATCATAATACAAATTCATGGGTGGTCCAGGAACATCGGATGCGGTCGTACTCATTGGTTGTGTTTCATTGGAAGAACATGTCGTAGATATATTGTTAATATAATTGGAATAACTTACCACTTGACTGGAATTACCACGTACTAAATATGCCCATTTCTCTTTTTTGGTTATATTGTTGGTTTTGGTGTTTTGCTGATTGTTGTTATATTTCAAAATCTCGGCCTTTCTTCGCATATCCAATTGAGCTTTGGTATTTTGTGGATAGGGTGAAACCGGATTGTATCTGACCGGTGGTTTATGAAAATATGCCAATCTTTGCCTTTGATCATGAGCAATAATTAAATTTACAATTGCGGAATCACTGCAATCAGATAATTGTTTAGCAAGATTTGATGAAATGATATCATAGGCATATGACATATTCCATCAATCATATACAAACTATCCACATTTACAGAAACCTACGGTTTCTGTACGACTTCCCTTAAGTAATGAGGACACCCCCACTACGTGGAGGCGCCTTCATAAGGTTTTATATAAAATTTTCTATGTAATAATGATATCAAATTGATTGTATAGGATCATATATAATCAATTCACCAAGAGTCCTTGAAAGAAACCTTATGAGGGCACCTCCACGTAGTGGGGGTGTCCTCGTTACTCAAGGGAGGTTTTACTGGAACCGTAGGTTCCAATAGGTTTCTGTAGGTTAGGTCAATTTGGAAAAATACCAATCAATAGACAAATAATAAGGAGCTCCTTTGGTGGAATTTGCTAAACTACTTAATGTAGTATTGGGTCCACTACCTACAATTTGATTGATTTCAAATGCGGACAATGCACGTGGATAATATTGTAAGTTGGACAAAAATCCAGAAAATCCAGAATTTTGACACACATATACATCTCCATAATTTTGCTTAGGAACTGCGGTCATACTATATCTACCCGTAATGGTACCATTCACATATACATCCAGCAATGTATTTTCAAGACGTATTGCTACATGCATCCATTTTTTGTTCAACGGAATACTTGTCACTTCAATGTTAGTGGGTCCAATACCAGGATCCACCGAATCCATGATCAAGTACAGATCTACATTTCCTGGTGTATTTCCATTGGCTAAATACAATCCGGGTCCGTTATTTACGGTTGCTATACCGGTACCTAGAGGATAATTGACTCCGTTTACTGATATGTTTTGATTCATATAATTTCCATTCCCTTTGTTAAAAATATGTGCATATTGTTGTGCAGGACTGACTACATCATTCACTTGTAACCATATGGACCAAGTATATTCAATCCCATATTGTCGGTTGTTGGAGCGCGAAACCACATTACCAGGTACAATGGCACTATTTCCACCCGAGATCATTCCGTTTACAATGTATGGATTGGTGGCATTTTTAGTGAAATATCCAACTATATTGATACCTACAATAAGTAGAATGACAAATCCGGTCAAGATAAGTAAAATAATGGCTATTTTGGCGACCATGGTGTTGGAATCCAAAAATTCACTACTGGTGGTAGCTAATTCGGCAGGACTTCCAAACGATTTTATGGTATTTTTTACAGTATTGGTTACATTGTTCATTCCTTCATTCATATTATTTGTTACATTTACTGCATTTTCTCTCAATGCATCCATAATAAGGAAACGTTTATACTTTTAGAGCATATATTTTTATTGGAACCTACGGTTCCAGTAAAACCTCCCTTAAGTAACGAGGACACCACGCATTGCTTCGCAAGCGCGGTGCCCTCATAAGGTTTCCTCTATTGGAACCTACGGTTCCAGTAAAACCTCCCTTGAGTAACGAGGACACCGACCTTCGGTCAGTGCCCTCATAAGGTTTCTTAGATGATTAGTTGTATAGGATCCTATACAACCAATTTGATAGAACGGTTTCAAGGAAACCTTATGAGGGCGCCGCATGAAATGCGGTGTCCTCGTTACTCAAGGGAGGTTTTACTGGAACCGTAGGTTCCAATAGGTGTCCTCGTTACTTAAAGGAAGTCGTACAGAAACCTTCGGTTTCTGTATTAGAATATACGAATTTCGTTTTGTACTTCATTGTTCTTCGTAATTTCAATAGACATTCCGTAGGTAGAAAACGAAGTAGAAACACCATTTCCAATGATGTATTTTTTCCAAACATCTTGTGGTGCCAATACATACGGATAACGATACACTTTGGTGACCATAATATCATTGATTACGGTGGGGTTTCCTCCTAAATAAATAGAAGTGGAAACATTGGAGGGAATGGACTGCATACAATTCATTTTCATGGATTGCATGAGTTTACCGTCCAAATACATATCAACGAAATAATTGTCTACCACGATGGTAACATATGTCCATTTTTGTATAGGAAAATTATCAGTAACTACCATGGGGGGTGATGGTTTACTGGTGGTACTACCACAATTTTGACTAATATCAAAATACAATGTTGGTGTGGTTTTGTCTAAATACAAGTTGATTTGGTTAGGAATCGTCAATATTGGTTTGATATTGTTGTTATTCCAAGAATTCACATATATCCATGCATCCACTGAATATTGATAGGTTAACGGATTGTTGGTATTGGTTACAGGTGGATTTGCATTATTTAGATTCGTCATATTCGCTGCTACTGTAGTATAATTTTGAAAATACAAATACAACAAATACATGCCAATGATCACCACCACGATTCCAATTACAATCATCCAATTCATCTTTATGTAATAATATCAACTATATAAAGGTACATAGATTTTTGATAAACAGGTTTACAAAATCGTTGAGATTTTTTCTTTGATTTTTTCTAGGTTGAATTCCGGAGGTATTTGTCCATTCTTGAAAAATATCTTTTCATACATGGATTGGTAGGCGTCTGGATGAGTATCTAGGTAAATGATTTTTTGGATCAATTTGGCTCGTTCTTCTATAGTATAATTCGGTGATAAATACAAGATAGAATCCATATTTACATAATCCTGAATGTTGGGACATCCCCAGTAAATCGGTACCGTTCCATTCAAATAGGCATTGATCAATTTTTCTGTAACATAATTCGGTTTGGACGTATTTTCAAAACAAATCATGAATTTATAATCGGAAATGAAATCAAAATATTGTGTACTATTATGACTTTCCGGACAATTCATGTTCATATTGTTCATGAATTTTCCGCAAGAATCTACCGGTTTGTATTTGGACAATTCTACATACATTTCTTTGCGTTCTACTGCATTTCCATTACTTACAGCAAACAAACAGAATTTTTTGTTGACGTTGGATGATAACGTTCTTGGTAGGGTCAATTTCTGAATGTCTATATGATTGTATAAAATATGAAAATAAGCGTAAGGAAACATAACTATGTTATGTGCATAATCTGTTTCTACAGGAATGAAATTGAGATCAAACCATGCAGGGTCATGAAAGATACTTTCGCCACTGAATTGTACCAATATGGTATTATCAGATTTGATGGGTCTATCCAACTGACCGAATACCGAATATACCACGACATCTTTCTTGGTATCTGCCAATAATTGTTGAAAAATGTGTTGACATGTTTCAATGTTCTTGGTATTAGAATCATCCCACCAATTGTTCAATTGAATCTTGGTAGAAAATCCTTCTTGGTTGTATGTACGGTCCATCATAAAAAACACAATAGACAATATAAATAATAAGACCAGTAGTCCTAGTAAAATTCCTCGGTTTTTCATATCATATACTATATGACATGAAAAACAACAGAGTGCCGGAAAATTCGGGTCGGTACGAAAGAAGTTGAGAATTTCTCCGGCATAGAGCGTACGATGACTCTGCTGCTATTGCTGCTATTGCGAAGCAGCAATAGCAGCAATAGCGTGGAGTCCAGAGGAATATGCTCTATTACGTCTTGTTGGTATCAATCGTATATTTTTGCAAATTCCACATATTCAGGACGTTTTCTTTGGACAATGTATGATCATAATATACTACATCCGCCAGAGCGCCATAGATGGTTTGTTTTGTATCACCAATCACAATCATATCATTGTCCGTAAACATTCGTCCTGCACCTGTCATAGGTGAAGAATATTTTAATTCCGAATCAACAAACAAATCCATATGATTGTCGTGGAAAATAAACACCAATTGATGCCATTTTTGGGGAGTCAAATACAATTTATAGGGTTCATCGCCGAATGCATACACCAAAAACATATTTTTCTTGGTACCATAATCATACGTATAGGTGACCGACGGTTTGGGATAAATCATTTCCCATTGGTTGTTCTCATTCAATTGTTTGGTACCATAGAAAAATATGTTGGTTTCTCTTATGGATTGGTACGGTGATGTGGTTGGATTCATCCATTGCAAAGAGGGTTCATGAGGGTCATGAGCAACCGTACCTAATTGTTCATCTTTGGGATTGACGTACAACCACATTGAAATGGAATATATTTTCAAAAAAGGATTCGCAGCAAATTCCGGGTCTATGACTTTCAAATCGTTGCTCGTAGCTAATAATTCTTCATAATTCAACATCATTTGTCCTTCTTTTAATACACGCATTCCATTGAAATTCAAATTAGCGATGATAGGAGTATTTTTGGAAAAGAAATATGTCAAAATGATATAACCGAACAACAAACTGAGTATTACGGACAATAGTACGTAAAAAAAGGTAGGTGTCATACGTAGGTCTTCCCGTACATTGTCCATCCACATCTTCATTGTTTCTCCCATGGATCCATTATAGATATTCCTCAACCAATTCGGAAAATATATCATACACAATGCCATAATACCTGCCAATCCGACGACAAATCCAAGAATAACCCATATTTTTCTACTAATGTTTTGCATAGTAAAACTATAGGAGGACAAATAATTGTACACCGCAATACTTACAATGACTAATCCGACGATGAACGCTCCAATGATACTAAATATCAAAAATTTGGGAATCAATACATCCGCAAAATACAAAATTCCACAAAGTACCAAGATACATAGAAAGCTAAGAAAAAGAATAGTACTAAAATTAAAATATTGTCCAGTTTGTAGTATACTATACAATGCGTACCATAGACTTATAAATACTATGAATGGAAATACGGATACAATATATGCCAACCATGGTGAATTACTTGGATTTCGTCTATACATTGTTTATTATATAGGGGTAAATTTTATAGGTTATAGGTTTTCCATGGTCGTTTTTTCACCGTGACATTCACGACACAATGCCACTAAATTATCTACATGATTGCTACCGCCATATTCCAGACGGATTTTATGATCCACTTCAAACCATGCAGTCAATTGTTTTTGACAATTGCCACATCGCCAATTTTGCCGTGATGCCACGAATTTCTTCTTGGTTTCACTGACCGATCTCTTGGTCGCTTTTTTTCCGGAACCCATGATACGTTGGGTAGCCGTCGGATTTTCCATGGCAGGAAGATTGGTGACCTGTACTTGTGGTGGGCTACCACCACGATTCTGTTTGGCAGTGAAATCCAAAATAGGTCCCAACATATTCACACTGGAACGGTCCATGGGCAAATATTTGATATATTCATTGGAGGTTTGTAATATTTCTCCGGTTTTCATGGGATTTCGTTTGATCAAATAGTACAAAAACAATGTACCAAGAACAATACCCGCCATTTGAAAGTATTTTTTCCAACGGAAAATATTCTTAATGTATTTTCCTTCCGTGTATATGTTGGCAAGTACCAGGGCACAAATCAAAAATAACCACAATTCTATACGCATTCATATACTATTTCTGACGATTATTTATTGGAACCTACGGTATTGGAACCTACGGTTCCAGTAAAACCTCCCTCTATTGGAACCTACGGTTCCAGTAAAACCTCCCTTAAGTAACGAGGACACCGACCTTCGGTCAGTGCCCTCATAAGGTTTCCTTGAAACCGTTCTATCAAATTGGTTGTATAGGATCCTATACAACTAATCAGCTAAGAAACCTTATGAGGGCGCCACCACGTAGTGGGGGTGTCCTCGTTACTTAAGGGAGGTTTTACTGGAACCGTAGGTTCCAATAATAAAGGCAACCAATCCCAAGATGATACCGACAAAGACAATGTCCCGGCGTGCTAACATAGATTCATAATCAATGACATGTTTCGGACGATATTCGTGATAATATCTGTCTAAAGCCTGATATGCAGTGATTTCTTCTTTGTCCAAATGTACATTGATTTTGTTGTGTAAAAAATGGACCCAGCGAATGAACGATTCCCGTGAATCCAAATAGGGTGATACCGGATATTTGTCAAGCAGTCCTGCCATTTTGTTTCCCATGGATTCATCGGGTATAAACAACGGCATATTTTGTATAAGATCATAATATTTACGTTTTGTCACATTGGTAGGAAATTCGGGATAGGTATAGGCGACTGTATGTAAAAAAAACCAATAATGTGGACCCCATACTTTAGGGTCTAGTGGGATTTTTTGCATATTCCTCTGGACTCCACGCTTCGCAGAGTCGTCCTTCAGAATATGCGTTGCCACATCCATTGTATACCTTCTTTTTTTATTTGTTTTTTGTCGTTTTCGTCGCACGGAGGGAATAAAATTTGAATCGTACTTACTTAGAAAACACGGCTACGTAATCAAAAAAAAAGGTATGTAAACAAATCTTATAACAATCTTATACAAAAAGGCATGAATTCAACATCGGATGTTACCTTTGTCACGGTTTTTATGAATATTTATTCTAAGAAAGAGGAAGGACATCGCGACATTGCGTGGAGATTTCAACAATTCGCCAAAATCGCCGAAACTGGTATCCAACTATGTGTCTATGTAGACGAATACAGTGAAGAACTCTTGGATCAATTCATTGAGTCGTACCCCAATTTACGCAAAATGCGTACATGGAAATCCATTCAAGACACGTGGGTACACAAGGAATGCACATCCTATACCCTGTCTTTGCCACAAAAACGCAATCCACAAAAAGATACCTACGAATACATGGCATTGATGCATACCAAGATGGAATGTATGGCGGATGCTGTCCAAGAAAATCCGTTTGGTTCTACCCATTTTGCCTGGATAGATTTCAACATTGCTCATATATTTCAACATATGGAAATTAGTCAAGCACAACTGAAACGAATTTCTACCTGTGTCAAGTCACATTCGTTTTTAGTGATTCCCGGTTGTTGGTCCGCATTGCCCGCCAATTTGAATACATATACCATTTTGAATACCATTCATTGGCGATTTTGCGGCGGTTTTTTCATGGGCGACCGTGATTCTGTCATGAATTTTTGTACCCTGTACCAAACCCATTTTCCACGATTTTTGAAAGAATTTTCGTACATGACCTGGGAAGTCAATTTTTGGGCATATATGGAATACAAAATCGCCCATTGGAAACCTCAGTGGTATGCCGCGGATCACAATGATTCCATCTTGCACATTCCTTGGGAATATTGTTCTATGTGTTTAGCCAAGAACGTGGGTTCCTATCAGTGTATTCCCCTGGACATGCCCTTTTTAGAAACGAATTTTTTCCCCATGTCCGCTTCGGTAACCCCTCGCCGGGAAGGGGGCTACTGGATGAATACACGTTATGTCAATTATCGTCTGGCGGACAATGGTTCGTATCTCTTTTTTCATCCTGACAAAAAAATCATTACCAAGAATCTATGTACCCGATTGGACAAGGACATGAACATGGTGGAACATTTTTTCATGTCCAATCCTACGGATTTGATTTCAAGGGTATGTGCATTTGAAGGTGTGGAAGACATTCGTATTTGGTGGCATGACGATCAATTGTATTATACCGGTAGTAGTGTAAATTATGCCCCGAAAGATCGTACACGAATTGTCATGGGTGAATATGACACGACAAATAGACAATTACAGAATAATAAAGTATTGATACCACCCACCGATACCTGGTGTGAAAAAAATTGGTGTCCGATTTGTGACGTATCGTTTCAAACTTTCCTATACCAATGTTCGGATATGACACTTTGTCGGGTGGAATCCGATAAATTGGTTACATATTGTCAGTCGTCACAACTACCCTATTGGTTTTCTTCTTGTCGTGGTTCCACATATTTCCGAGAATCTTTAGTCTATCCGGGATATTGGATCGGATTGGTGCATTTTTCGGTCCATGAATGGCCGCGTCATTATCATCATGTCTTGGTACTCTTGGAACCCCATACTGGAAAAATGGTCAAACATAGTCCACCGTTTTCGTTTTGTCAACCGTCTACCATTGAATTTTGTATCGGATTCATAGAAACGAGCGAAACATATCATTTTTGGGTATCTCAATTTGACCGCGATCCGGTAAGAATTTCGGTAGCCATAGGTGATGTAACGTTTATGTCATGCTAGTCGCGTTTTTTTTTGTATCACACTATTCTATACCGGTCGTATAGTGTGATAACGCTTTATAATTTCTATGAAACATACGAAGAAAAACCGTAGAAAACATGGAAAAAATGGGAAAAAAAAATCCAATATCAAAACCTTGAAAAAAAGTCGTGGTGGAAGTAACGATTTTGTTGCGGTAAAAACATATTTTGAAAAAATTTCTGAAATATTTAAAAAAATTCATAATCAATTAGATAATCATCATCCAATAAAATTGTTTATAGTAAATTTGTGTTCATTATGTGATGATATGTTATTTACATATGCTGGTGTTAAAATGCCAACATATAACACGAATAAAAGTGGTGAAGGAAATATATTTGAATCCAATAATAAAATCGTAAAAAAGTGGGAAAAAGAAATCCTTTTGTTTAAATTGAACAAATCCACGATAGCAAAATTGGAATTTGAAATGCAACTCAATATAATAAATGCAGTTCGTAGACAATGGAAATACATTTACGAGTTAATTTATGAAGAAATTTTTAATTTAAAAAAACACATTGAAAATATACAAAATGAAGGAATAACCTATGGCGGTGAACCTGTAGAAGATTATCTTATAACAATTATAAAAGAAATTGAAAAATATGTGCAAAATGAAGACGTAATTGCGTACATATATGAATCGGTGAAAAACACAACTACATTTTGTGATATTATTATGGATTTGAGACCTTATGACCGTAAATTTCAAAATATTACCCGCGATGAATATCATCAATTAATGGATTCATTCAAAACACAATATGGTGAATCTTTTTTTAAGGAACAAAAAGAAAATATTGATGATTGTTTCTTATTAAATAAGAAAATTACCGCTGACCAAATCAATGAATTCAACAAAACACCTGAAAACACTGATGATAAAAAAAACGATAATGTTTCAGGAATAACTTCTGAGGATGCGAAGCACCCGGAGAAGTTTGGTGTGGCAACGGGAACCGAAATCAATAACCAAGCGATTGTTCCATATAAGGGTGAAAATACAGGTGTTGCAAAAACAGATTCAAACAACAACATTATCATAGATGGTAAACGTGTGGTGATTAATGACCCAATATTGCGCGATGAATTAAAACCACCTTCTAATGATAATGGTGCAAATGGTCAAGCCATAGAAGTTGGTGCACTCGTTTTATCAGACAAAAAACCGACCCTTGAATTTTCCAAACAAAATATGGTCACAGATAGTACGAATGCACCAGCAAATTGTCTTTCCTGGGGTAAAACCCCCACAAAAGACGATTGCAAAGATAAAACATCAAAAAGAAGAGCACTTTTAACATATCATCCTGATAAAAATACAGGTTGTGAATCTGCATCTGCAACAAAATTTAATGAATTACAAAAATTATGCGAATCACAACAATCAAATGTAACGGATAATACGTTAGAAAATTCGGCTTATGAAGTTACAACAGTGGATGGTCTTGGTCTTCAACAACTAACTTATGATGGCGAAAATCCCACGATTAATTATGACGTAAACAAAATGAAACTAAACATTCCTTTGCCTGGTCAAGGTCCTGGTCCTAATATTTCTATGGTAAATAATGTACAGCCTACTACTTCTATTGTTCCTTATCGCGAAAAAAACCCACCTCCTGTTACAAATACAGCATTAACTACCGGTGACAATTCTAATGTTCCTTATCGCGAAAAAAACCCACCTCCTGTTACAAATACAGCATTAACTACCGGTGACAATTCTAATGTTCCCGCTCATGTTCCTGTTCCTACTCCTGCTTCGGTTCCTGTTCCTGTTACTCCTGCGGTTCCTGCTCCTGTTCCTACTCCTGCTTCGGTTCCTGCTTCGGTTCCTGTTACTCCTGCGGTTCCTGCTCCTGTTATTCCTATAGTATCAAATAAAAAATCGCCAAACCAATATTGTATACCCGTTGTAGGCAAATGGTTAAAAAGGAGATCCCCTGACCGTCAATATAAACCGATCAAATACGACGAATTTAAAGATTTAATGCAATTTGTAGAGGAAAACACACATGATAAAATGTCAGGTGGTAGATTTTCAAAAAAAACTCAGAAAAGGAAACGTGTGAAAGGTGGAGTGAATGAAATTTCAATAGACGAAATAATCGCTTGTTTAGAATATAAGGGTATTATTAACCAAGATGATAAAGTAAGGTTTAAAGAAACCTATCAAACACAAAAACAATCAATGGCTCCTGTTACAAATATAGGATCAACTACTGGTGTGGATAATAAACAAAATAAAACAAGAAAGAACGTTTCTGAACCAGATAGTGGTATGACTACTGGTGATAATACTACTGTTCCTCCTTCTGATAATACTACTGTAGTTCCTCCTGCTCCTACTGTGGTTCCTCCTGCTCCTACTGTAGTTCCTCCTGCTCCTACTGTGGTTCCTCCTGCTCCTACTGTGGTTCCTCCTGCTCCTACTGTGGTTCCTCCTGCTCCTACTGTGGTTCCTCCTGCTCCTACTGTAGTTCCTCCTGCTCCTACTGTGGTTCCTCCTGCTCCTACTGTAGTTCCTCCTGCTCCTCCTGCTGCTGGTACTGCTCCGGGTCCTCCTCCAAATCCTCCTGTGGTTGAATCAAAAATAGCCGTAGTTAATTCCTGCAATTATGAGGAAAAATTAAAAAAATGGAAAACCAATCAAAACACGGGAAAACAAAAGGAGGATGCCGGATGTCAAACCCAAGTATTACGTTATTTGAATCTCATTTCGGATGACGATTACAACAAAAACATTGATACCATTGCCAAGGTGAATCTCATAGAATATATGACAGGTGAATATCAAAAAGTACCCAATGCGATTCCATTTACCAAAAAAGAATTTGAGTTTAGTACACAAGACACCAAGAATATTTTGGAATATTTGAAATTTCTTCAAGCCAACATGGAAAACGATACATGTGTGATTCTACAGTTTTATCGTTATGATACTACAAGACCACCGCATTCGGCGATATATTCCAAAGATGGCAGTGGAAATCTCGTCTATATTGACCCTCAACAACGATTTAATGAAGGTAAAAACATAGTTCAACCCACCATCAATCCGTCCAAGATCAGTGAACAGCCCAATCAAGAAAATTTAACAAAATTGACAAGAGCATGGTTAGACCAAGGTTATCATAAAATAAGTGTATTATTGACCACTGACGCATATATTATACAATTTGGAATGAATATGGATAATACAGCACCTATTTGGAAAGCTATGTTTGAATACTATACAAAAAATCCAATACAACCAGGTTCCGGTCCAGGTCCAGGTCCAGGTGCGAATCCTTCTTCCGGAAAAGCCGAAGGAGAATATTATATTGAGTTTACCAAAGATGCGAATGACAAAAATATCAATCGTTTGGTCATACGTAAAGTGCCCGCAAACAATGCCAAAGGATATGATTTCTTGGTATATCCGGACCCAGGTGTCAAACAATTAAAAATGACGTATCAGGACGTGGTACGAATCAATCAAAATATTGACGAATTAAATGGTATTCAACCAAAATATGACCAATTTATTCCTCCCCCGGATAAATTAACCTCCCAATTTAGACCAGAGATTCAAAACCTAATGGCGCAGAATACTCCTGTGAAACCAGGTTCCACCTTGTATATTGGATTGCTTTTACATGGTGGATATTATTTTAAAACATCTGCTACCAAAGACGATTATATACCCTATTATATTGAAAATATTCCTGTGAAATCATTTACCAAAGCGACACTTACACCATTTGGTAAAGTTGCATGGATTACTACGTCAAATTATACCGGTTCAGGTACTCATAAACAATTTTTATCAGATATACGTAATCCAACTATATTACAAGCAAAAATTCAACCCGTTGCAAAAAATGGCATTCAACTTGCGGCAAATATGAAAGAAATTTTTGATGCATCTGTTACAAATAAAAATCTTGCAGATTCAAGTGGCAAACTTCCAAAAGATGCAGTAAATAAAGCGGAAAAAACACCTTTAGAAACATGGAAAACAAAATGGCAAGGGTTTACCTTTGACAATACTACGAATTACGATGATGTATCCAATAATAATTCACTTCAAACCCATTTACAAAATATATATGACGCAACTTTCGCCATTATTCCTACCATTATCAAACACATACCGACATCCAAAGAATCATTAGAAAACGCAAAAAAAGAGGTGGATGATTTAAAGACTGTAATAGACCAATTAGCAGATAAAAATACGGAGGATGCAAAGACCAAAATAATTGATTTTTCAACAAAATGTAAAAATGTATTGACACTCATTGTAACGACGGTAAAAGATAAGAAAGAAAACAATGAAGAATTTCCGGAAAATTCGGAACGTAGTGGAGAATTTCTCCGGCATAGTACGGACGATGACGAAGGAATCGGGCGTACTATGAACATAGCAATTCAAACATTGGTCACGTCATTGACTACAGAACAAACCGCCATATTAACGCTATTACAAAACATTGTAGAAATCATCAGAAAAGTAGATCAAACTAAAGCGGCTGAATTGAAAACAAAGATAGATCAGATAATTTCAGGAGTTGAGAAAAAAGACGAAAATACGTCGGTTAGTAAAGGTGGTGCTGGTGGAGTTCAAGGGGATACTCTACAAAATACAAATACAAATACAATCATCAAAGATCAATCCAATAATGAAACCACAGTTAGAACCACAAATGGAACCGCAAATGGAACCGCAAATGGAACCGATAGTCAATCCAATAATGAAACCAAAGATGATAAACCCAAAGATGGAGCCACAGATGAAACCAAAGATGGAGCCGATAGTCAATCCAAAGATGGAGTCAAACAAGAATCCAATAGTCAATCCAAAGATGAAACCAAAGATGGAGCTGATAGTCAATCCAAAGATGAATCCAAAGATGGAGCCGATAGTCAATCCAAAGATGGCTCCGATAGTCAATCCAAAGATGATAAACCCACAGATAAACCCACAGATAAACCCATTGATGAAACCGACAATGAAACCATAAAAAAATTATCAAACATAGCTACTTCCATAAATTCCATCATAGATTTGGTATTTTCAATTCAAAACATAGCGGTTGAATCCAAAATGGATGAGGCTACCACAAAACAAATAAACGAAATACTAGGTCAAACCACTACATCTGACAAAATGAAAATCATTAACAAATCATTTAGTTCGTATCGGACAGATAGCCAAATGTATTTTGATACAAATATTTATATTATACATGGTAATGGTGGTGTTTTAGAACCATGGGCAAAGGCGGGTAATCCAGGAATTTTGAATAAACCTGCAGGTTTCCAATATGCGGGATCACATACCGAGGACCTGTTAAATCTGGCACACAAATGTGGATATGAAAATGTAGTCATGATTGACGTATGTTGTGATTCATGTACGAATATTCCGGATAATGATATTGCCAAAAAAATGATCCAAGAAATACGCAGAGGAATTTTACAAGGAACTATTGGAAGAGGATAATTCAAAGTCAAAAATATATAGGAGTACAAATATATAGTTGTATTCATCATATGGATTATTTTGTCGGATTCAAAGTATCATCCAATACCACCAACGAAAAATTCGTTTTGAAAGACAAACAATTGATGGACAATGATGACAATTTTGCCAAAATCAATTTGACCAAAGAAGACATTGATATCATCAATCAAAAAATTCAAAGTGGTCCTGGTAATCCTCCTGGTCCTGGTCCTATTATTGCCCCTGATCCTGTTGTTCCTCCTGGTAATCCTCCTGTTGTTCCTCCTGGTAATCCTCCTGTTGTTCCTCCTCATCCTAATCCTCCTCTTGGTCCTGGAGGACCAATATCAGATAGATGGACCATCCCCATTAAAGATCAGGACTAGGTGGTACGTCGTCTTATTCAAAAGGTTCTTTCCTGAAGATACAACGATTCAATTCGTTGTAAATAATCCAAATTGATGACCTTTTCACCTTCCCTTGCACGAGAAATAATCCGTTCCAGACAGGTTTTGACAGGAACATCCAACCAAATGGTATGATCCGGATAATACAATTCACAAATTCTTGGGGTAAAAAAACTTTCGTAGACGGTATGTTCAAACGAAGTCATACATTGATCTTCTACCAACATTTTGCAAAACACATTACGACTGGATTTGATGGACCGTTCACATAAAATAATATCGCAATCGGGATGGTTTTCTATGGCTTCCTCTATGGATTGAATGATGGTTTGAAAAATGACCGTTTGAAACATGAACGAATACATATGGGGGTACGTATAATATTTTTGCAAGAGAGACATTTCGTCAGTCATATCCTTCATTTCTGTCCATTTTTGTACCGGTTCATACACAACGACCACACGTTTCGGGTCTACTTCTCGTTGTAATTTTTGTAAAAGAGTGGTTTTTCCGGCTCCTATATTTCCATCAATAGAAATGATCCATGGTCTACATGTTTTGGAAGGTTTGGTATATGTTTTGCAAAAATCTACCAAGGTTTGGTACGACCAATCACCAAACTTATCCATAGTTTGTGTGTTGGGTTTCGTAGACGAGTCAATAGGAAAATCTACGATGGATTTACGCAAGAGATTGGACCTTCTTTTACTATGAGATAATACCTGAGAATATTGCACAAAATGTTTTATCCTGTCTTCTTTGGATTCTTGCAGAGGAATGCCCAGAGACAAACATATATATTTGAAAAAATCTGACATCTTACTTAGATTACATAAAAAATCTTTACGTTTTTTTATGTAAAAACATCTACACCGGTACATAATGAAACAAATGTGTGAAAACAACATAAGCGAAAACACCAAGTACTGCTGCACTCCCAGTGTACAAAATGAATTCGGTCATATTTTCATTGGCTTCGGGAAGTAAATCCAAAATAACCCCCATGTGAAAGGCTTCGTCTACATATTCGCAGTCATCTTCTTCTTCTTCTTCTTCTTCTTTCGTTTGATAACATAAAATTAAATTAGTAGAACTATCACGTGAAAACGGAATATCATCAAAAGATGCTGTAACACGTCCAACAATTTTGGTGGTTTCACAACTATGTCCTATCTTTCCCGATAAAACCGGTTCATGTATTTCTAAAAAGGAAATGTCCATCGGTATAATTTCGTTGGAAATATCTACAATAGCACCACAAACACACTTTTTTGAATGGTAGTGCAATCCGTTCTTGGATTTGTAGGCTTTGTTACAATGTGAACAAAGAAACAATTTCGCGTCTTTTACTCGTTCCTCCACCGCGGGTACTATGGGTTCGTGTTCGGGTATACGTGACAAATGTTTCATGGTATGAATGTGTTTGTTATAATCACTCTTGTTCATAGTAATAAATTGACAATGTTCGCATTGATAAACACTCATGATTCCTATATTCTATCCAGATGTTTTTATGTGGATTGGAGGGTTTTACAGAGGGACGACTTGTTGTCTCGGAGAAAAATCAACTGGTGACTTATTCTACGTCTTCACCATCATAATTGAAATGTCCATAATCATCGTCTTCATCATCCATATCGTATCCTTCTTCGTGACCGTCATATTCGTCTTGTTCATATCCTTCTTCGTGGGGATCTTCGGGGAATTCTTGTTCCAAGGTATCGTCGGTAAATTCCGCCAATTCTTTGTCAAATTGTTTCCCATTGTATTTGAACACGTCTTTGCTTTCCATGTTCCAGCGATTCAATTTGAACATTTTTTCCATGTACATATATCGTCGGTCAGTATTGTTCACATTTCGGAATTCATTCATGACCCGCGTTTTTTCTTCATCCCGGGATTTATGGACTTTTTTCATGATATCTTTGTACGACATGTCCACAATGTCTTTGTCTTCGGAAAACATGTCCAACAAAGCCATGATCCATTTCGCAGAAGTATCTTTGATATTCTTGGCGCCCATAATGTTCGGTAATTTTTGACATAACAATACCAAATGATCCAATACGGACAAACTGACGTATTGCATCCATTGATGTATCATGTCTTTGGGAAACAAACGGAAATAGATGTTACCGTCTTTATGAATCGGCAAATGTATCGGAAGTAATTGGGTGAATTGCACCAAGGGTAACAATCCGGCTTGCCATTCACGTAATAAGGTGAAAAAACGCGACTCTGATGGACCCGAATTTGAAAATTTCGCAAACCATCCGTGGGTTTGTTGAAGAAATTTGACAATGACCCCTTGATGTGTTTCGGTCAATCCCCAGTGATTCGGTACATTCCATTCTTTGACAAATTGGTTGTTAAACATCATCGGTGGTAATATTTTGACCATAAATACCACGGCATTTTTCACAAATTGTGACATTTCGTACATGGCTTCATCACCTACCGTAGGAGTCCAGAGCGTCCAAGAATCTATTCTTCGTTCGGCACGTGTACGTTCCGCGCCCTTGGGTAAAAACCGTAAAATACGTTCTCTACGTGTTTGATTCAATGGACCCAATACATTCATCAGATTGTTCAATGCCGTGTACATACTGTCTTCTTCCTCGTTATGTACATCTTCCATTAACATAATTTGAGGATCATATTTCACCAATACTTCCAACAAAGGGGCGCGTATAGGGTCTAAAAAGGGATCTTCTACCGAACGTTCGGTAGATTCTGCCAAAAATTCGGTCAATACTTTTACCGCAGACGGCTGTACAAAATTAAAATCCATTTGAATACGATTTTTGGCATTGACGAGTCGTAACAATTGTTCAAAATCTTCCCACCGAAATGTGCGTCCGGCTTCTTTCAAATCTTGTATTTTTTCTTGGATAGAACCATGATGACGGTATTTTTCTGCCACCGGTTTGGTCGCACAAATACCTTGTAAATAAAGCGGAATATCAAATTCCACACGGTCATAATGACAAAAATGTATGAAAGCAGAATAAATGATTTCTTCTTGTTTTCCGGAGGTGACTTCAACGCGTTTTATACGCGTATCGTCGGTGAATACCAAGGTAATTGCCGTGGTATTTTTACGGAATTCTTCCATTTGATTTTCCCATACCATGATATGATTCATGAATGTTTGTACTACAGGAGCTTCTCGTACAAAAAATTGCAGAGTGGTTTCATTTTGTGTCACATCCGCACGTTGGTCACAACAAGCATTTTGTACAAAAGGAATCCCTAGAGCGGTGGTCAACAATACGTCTTGGGTTTGTACAACTTTATGAATGGATTCTATGATCCCATATCCGTATCGTATGATATGTGATTCTGCGGCAATCACGTCGTTGGCGGGGGGTCGTTCCCTTGACAATTTGGACACAATATCAATCTCTACCGAAGGTGGTAACAAGGTACGCCATTTTTGTAATTGGTGTTCTTCCGGAATGGTAAATTCTTCCGGATGTTCTTCGCGATATTGTTGTTGTTTCAAATACAATTCGTACAAATCTTTTCGTGTATTGACAATGTTTTGTATGGTATCTCGTAATTTTTCTTGGATGATTTCTTTTTTGATGGATTGAATGGAATTCCAAGGAGCAATGGAACTTTTGACCAAATTCAACATACAAGCCATGTATTGGATCCCACTTTGGTCTTCCATAGATTCGGTCAATGGATATCCTGTAAACGATTTTACACAACCCGGTACTGTTTTCTTGGTACGAATGGCGGGGGTAGTTGTTTGTATTCCAATCAGGAAAATCGCGGTGGTAATAATGACTACGTATTGATGGAAATATTTTTTGTATTGTGGTTTCAAATTGGTTGCTGTATTGGTACTACTTTTTTTCGCCATTTGACGCGTAAAGTCGTCCAGAGACATGACGCTTTCGTCAATATATTCCATTGCCACGCGTTGTACAAACGCACGGAATCCACCTTTTTCGTATTCTTTGGCATCCAAATCCAAAATTTGACAAAATGTGGCGAAAATGTTTTTCACCATGGTCATGGTTTCGGTATCGGTTTGTTCTTGGTCCTGTTTTTCACGTGACCAATGTATGGTTTCTCCCATAGAAACACCCAACGTATCTTGTTTTTGTTCCATAAATCCTTCTTCTTCGGGGTCAATGTTCAACACACTTCCGGTTTGTATTTTGAAACCTTGATCGTCATACAATTCTTCGTTGACCCATTCCAATTTGGACAAAATATACCCACTATGTTTGTCTACAATCGCATCTCCATCATCACTCATCATTTGAAATTGTTTGTAGGTCTCTAATCGTTCTTGGTAACCAATTTCACCATGAGCGATGAATTCTTTGGCTAGATCGTACATAAACACCGGTAAAAGTTTGGTATTGGTTTCGGTACAGTACAACCAATGGTCGTCTTCTCCCAATTCGTCAATCATTGCCCGACGAAGAAATCCGGTTTGAAAGAAACGTACCAAATCGTACTGTTTTTTGGTAAAATCGTCTTGTCCGATGATATCGTCCCGTAATTTTGCATGAGGAGATACCACAATGGATGATGCATCTTTGTCGGTGATTTGACCCATCGCATATGCCATGATACTATAGTGTTGAAACCACACTGTACGTAAACGTTCTTTGGCAGCCAACGTACGAGACGTCTCCAAGATCAATGTTTCCAACAATTTCGCTAATTCTTCTTGGGACGTTTCCAATCGTTTTTCCATTTCTTTGACCGCATATTCTTGACGCATAATTTGAATACGTTTTTCGGAGGCGGCAAACGGATCACAAGTAGCCGTTTGTGGATTTTTCATACAAGACGGTTGTGAATCACATAACATACGATTCACTGCGCCTCTTTTGTTCGGAAACGCGGATTGAATCAAAAACGACAAATCCGCAAACGATTCGTCAGAAAGTGTATTGTCTTGTACCCATTTGTTTTGTACACGTTTGAAAAATTCACGATGAGTGATCAAAGGTTTGTCATCTATTTTGACAGAGTCCGCGGTGTTGGATTCATCGCGGGGTTTGGTGGGTAATTCCAACATGGCATATTCACCATCTTTGACACGTTTTTTCTTGGATAGTAAGGTGATTGCCAATTCGGCGGCGGAATCTTTGGGACAAGCGTGTTTTTTGATAAGATTCGTAGACAAAAAATCCAGAAAATCGCGCATTTCTTCTGTCGTCGTGTCCTCGGTTTTTTCTGGCATGTCTTTTTTGTATTGATCCAATAGTTCATACGGGGTATCATCCATATTTTTATCATAAAATACGTCTTCTTTGTAATTGTCATTTTGCAAATCCGCCAAAGAAGTATAGCGTTTTACCAAGAAATTTCTGCGACAATCCCCACCGTTTTTGGACAATTTTGTGTCGGTGTCTTCTTGGTCTTCTTCCCAATTCATTTCGGCAGAGGCTTTTAAAAAGGATTCAGCCACGACATGATTCAGTGTCGCATTACGTAACAATACGGAAAGTAACGCATACATATCTTTGGAACAAACTTCTTGGAGTAATTCGGAAGAAGACAATGGACGATACGCGGTTACCCCGTCACCAGTGGACATCAATCCCCGAATACGGTATACATCATAAAATATTTGGTATAAGGTGGTTTGTTCCAAGAGTTTACGTCCCAAATTGTATTCGGAAGGACCTAATACCCCTTTACCAAGAGTTTGATTCATCAAGAGATAGGAATCATTGATTTTGCGATATTGTTCTTTGGATTCATGAAATTGTTTTTTCCAAGAAGAAGTGCGTTCTTTGATATAATAACGCATACGATTGTAATGTGGATAAGACAAAGAGGACAAATATACCATAAAAGGCTCCAATACTCTTGTTTGTTCCTGAATGTTCAATCCTTGAAAGGGGGTCATCCATGATTGTACAATTTCAATCAAATCAAACGTAGAGGGTAACATGGTTTGTACATATTGACGATAGAAATCTTCCGGTAATTCGTGTTGGTTACGTACCAAGACGGGATCAGGTAGAACATGTTGAATACCCGTTAAGAAATGTTCGTGTTTCTTTTTGGATTCGGCGGTTTTTTTCTTGGTATTTTCCATATGCAAATTGTCCAAGAGTAATGTGTCTACGGAACCTTTGGATGGAAAAGAGCGATATTTGAGCCAATATTTATGACTCATTTCGGTACGTTGTAATAGATCAATCATGGGCATTTGTACCATGGAAAATCGTGCGACCGAAACGGGTAAGAGAATCCATGATTGTATATGTAATGTTTCATTGGGTGTCAGATATTGTGGTACAAATTTACGGCGATTTTCTTCGGAACGTTCCAAGAAAGAAATTCCTGGTGAAAATCTCTGAAAAAAAGGATGTGTGGGTTTCAAGGTAGTATGTTTTGCGGATGCGGACACGGTAGTTGCACCAAAGGAAAATCCTCCTACGGAATTTTCCACGATGGATTCCCAAGAATCATGTTGTATCGTGGGTGAAAACAATACGGAAGCACGTGAAGCCAGTCCATCATTCGTAGTTAAAGGTGTATCTACCAAAGGAGTAAATGCCGGATACAATTCTTCCATCCATTGTTTGTAGGGGTTGGAATCCCCTTGTAACGTATTGTCCCGATATTTTTCCATGATTTGGTTCAATTCAGGGATATCATGTGACTGTACTACCGTATCCCCCATTTCTTCAAAATCCTCGGCAGATTCGTCGGGTAGAACATACATTTTTCTACGCGTTTGCGTTACCGGAAGTAACCAAGAAGGAGGAACACCCGTACCTGCCACCAAATAATCTGCCAAAGGTTGATGTTGCAATCCGTGTAGGTTTATACCACGTACTTGATGGGTATAATCGTCAATCAAAGAGAATTGTTCCCGTAATTCTTTGAAACGATCCAAAATACGATGAATGTTGGTCATGACCTCATGGGTGCGTTGAGAATTCGGAACCGTAGATAATAATTCATTCATCATACTGGTCAATTGCGTTTCTAGGTTGAATACCATTTCATATTGTGTTTGTTCTACGAATTGTTCCACAATTTCGCGGTCTTTACCGAAAAAGATTTCATCGGCTTCAATGTATTCCGATTCCAAGATTTCGTCGGTAGTAGGGTCATATTCTATATTTTCTGGTAAACGAATGATGGCTTCATTTTCCGGGGTAAATTCTATGGAAGCTTCAACAATAGATTCATCCATGTTTTCGGGTACCTGATCTGGTTCTTGGTCAGGTTCAGTTGTTGACAAGGGTGGTGAAGACCGTAACACGAATTTTTCAATAGGTAAATCTTCTGGAATGCCCCTATAGCTAAAATCAATATAAATGATATCATGAGAAGGATGCAAAGTCAATTCAATTTGGTCTTCTTCTAAATGGGTGATTTTTCCGGTGATAGGTTGTTCTAAATTCACAAAATAAACATCTACCCACTGGTCAGGTAACAATCCTTTTTGACGTGCAAATCCGGGTTCTTTGGCTCGTGTTAATAAATCAATACGTTTTATAGAAGGTTCTTGTAATTGCCCATTTTCATCTATGTAAAGCAAAATGGTATCATGGGTATTGGTTTGAATCAGGCGAATTTTTTGATCATCAATGTAATCCACAAAAAATGTTTTTTCATTCAAATCCATCTTGACTTTACTGGAAGCGGGGTCGCTAAAAATTTCAATAATATCACCATAATGTAGAAATTTGGGGTCTGGTGACGAAACTGGCGTAGGACGTGTTGAAGAAAGAGATGATGGCGTAAGAGATTCTATTATTTTTTGAGAAGATTCGTCGTCTTTTTCTTGGTTCATGTTTAACTATGTATTCAAAATATTATGTATAGGATATGAATGACGCGATTATATACACTATAGTACGATGAAAACCGACGTAAAGAGTATCAAACATGTACAATACAATGAATTGCATGGAAGAATTTGTATCTTATGCCATTGATAAAAATAAATGTTTGAATTCACCAAATAGTTTTGTAAAATCTACTACATCTACTACGACAAAAAACACATACGAAATCTACAACTATGTATGTAATGAGAATGAAGAAGATGAGGATGAAGATATATCCATGTACAAATCAGTAATCATTGACAAATATACCAGAGATATATATGGATTTTCACCTCCTAAATCTGTAGGTATTGCGACCTTTGTTTCCAAATATCTGTTCTCGGAAGAGAGGCAAACCATGCATACTGATACGTATTTGATCAATGATATTATAGAAGGAATTATGGTGAATTTATGGTACGATTTTTTTTCAGAAACATGGGAAATATCCACCCGATATTCAGTGGGTGGTATGGAAAAATTCTTTGGTCAGGGGGACAAAGAATTGTCCATCCTAGAAATGTTTTTAGAAGCGATTGCCGGAAAACCTGAAGCGCTAGTGGAAGGTTTTGGCACGTTACATGAACGAATGCCGGAAAATTCGGGTCGGCACGAAAGTAGTGGTCAGCGAGCTTTGCTCGCAACAACTGAGTCCAGGCAAGCAGAGCTTGCCGAGGACTCAAGAGAATTTCTCCGGCAAAATACGGACGATGACGTAGGAATCGGGCGTATTTTGGAAAAAATATGTGAACAATATCGTTGGCAAAAATCCTATAGTTATCATTTTGTATTACAACATCCACATATGACGGTGTATCCACCGAATTCCTTGGAATCACACCATCCGATTGCCGGTTTTCTTCATGAACCACATCTGTATTTGGTTTCCGTATATTATATCGTTCCGGGGATAGAAGAAACATCTAGAGACGACGTACCGAATGTGTATTATATTCCTCAAACCCGTTTTCAACAGTGGGAGGAATTGCAAATTCCGTGGTTGAAATTTCCAAGATATGTCACGGCTGATGTGGAATATAATTCCTTGGTACAATTTTATTCGTCGGTTCAATCCGATATTCAAATGACAGGTGCCGGTGTGATGATTACCAACACGAAAACAGGAACACGTACAAAATTGGTAAGTGCAATTTACCAAGAATATCGGGAATTACGAAGTAACAATCTACCATTGTTATTTCAATATTTGTGCTTAAAATATGTGAATCATTTGGACCATTTTTTGCAATATTTTACAATATATTATCCGGTATTTTTACGTTTTGAACAACAATATATGTCGTTACTACATCACCTATATAATGCCTATTTGAACAAATATGTATATCGTAATTGTTTTCGTACACCACGATTTGAATCCATCGTGGATAGTATTCATCAACATGTATATCTAAAAAACAAAAATGTACAAAAAAAATTCAAAATTACATTGCAAATCGTCAAATCTTATGTAGATTCTATGACACCTATGAATCTCATGTATCTATTGGATGCCAGGTCCATGGTAACCATATAAGACGAAAACTCGTTAAGGGACGTAGAGTTTTGACTCATGCTTAGAGATGCCTCCACTACGTTCCCGGCATCATCCCCCAATGCTACCGTTCTACGAACGTCCACATTGGGGTCTTCTGTTGATTTTATTCCATCATAAACCCCCATCCCTCAAAACAGTGGATGTTGCATGGATGGAACCGTTTCTGAATGAGTTCTTCATGCAAGGCACATCGTGATTCTTTCATAGCTGAATAATCCAAGACAAAGATTCTGGGATTGCTAGACAATACACTCCAGTTGATTTTGTCAATGTTTTTTTCCAAGAGAGGTATCGCTGCCGGATTGCTGGACAACTCCAACCAGTCAATTTTGTCAATGTTTTTTTCCAAGAGAGGTATCGCTGCCGGATTGCTGGACAACTCCAACCAGTCAATTTTGTCAATATTCTTTTCCAAGAGAGGCATTGCCGCCGGATTAAAGGACAACGCACACCAATTGATTTTGTCGGGATGTTGTTCCAAGAGAGGAATTGCCGCCGGATTAAAGGACAACGCATACCAATTAATTTTGTCAATGTTTTTTTCCAAGAGAGGTATCGCTGCCGGATTGCTGGACAACCTAGTCCAGTCATCTTTGTCGGGATGTTGTTCCAAGATAGGCATCGCTGCCGGATTGCTGGACAACGCATACCAATTGGTTTTGTCGGGATGTTGTTTTAAGATAGGCATTACTGCTGGATTTCTGGACAACCAACTCCAATTCAACTTTTCTTTGTCAACCCAGTTAAGTAATTTGTACATAGTTACGTTGGATTTAAACTGCACTGAATTAAAAATTCAAATCAATTTTCTCGCAATAATATAGAGAAAATTTTACAAGTAATTATCCATATAAATCATATATGAATAATCGGCGTTTGAAATGTAAAAAGGTGTAAATAAAAATATTATGAAAGGGTTAAAAACATATAAACGTGTAATTATATTTATTGTATAGTATATAATTAGTATGGCAATGGATAAAACCACGATTATGAGGTCATTTAATACCCTGTTTTTTGAATTTATGGACGATATTCTTTCTATTTATCCTGAAAACAAAGAAATACAGTATGCGAGAGGAAAATTTGAATTGTTAAAAAAAGGAAACCCTAGTATTTTGATTAAATTTTGGAAAATCAATGTATATGATCCTTATCACGAACAAATCAACCTGGGTGATATTTCCTTTTTTATACAAAAAGATTATCGTTCCGATTTCTCTCAATCCAGTGAATCAGTAAGTGATGCGAATGAAAAGATATTGTCCATGATTGAAAATGTACGCGCATCCATTCGTGATATGGATGAATCCAATCGTAAATGTTCGGCGGATTATATTTTGAAAATGAGTACGTTGAGTCTGATGTACTCAAGTTGAAATAGTAATGGTGGAAGGATTTCCTGCATTGGTGAGTACATACGGTGTGACGGTATAAGAATAGGTATTTCCCATGGACAATGATGACGCAGTGTCTGTCCAAGAACCATACACAAGTGAGGAAGATGGGGTCAATGTTGCCGCAGATACGGTATAAGTGGCACCTGTTCCGGATAAACCACTATTTACCGAACGTACAATGTTCACATAGCTAAATGTTCCACTGAGATCTAATACCACATTTGGATTGCTATTTCCTGCAGAAGTGGTTGCCGAATTTACAGAAACCAATACGGAAGATGCTAATGCGGGTGCGTTGTTTTGATAATTGTATCTATAAAGAACATTGATTTCCGCGGTAGTTAACACCCGATTATAATAGCGGAAATCGTCTATTTTTCCGTTGAAATAATTCAAACCTGGACCATAGCCGATGGTATTGTTGTTGTACACGGTACCACCTACATAATTTGCGGTGGAATTTACAGGCGTACTGACGCCATTCAAATAGACCATTTGTGTGGCTTTGTTACTACTATTGCAAAGAACCACATACGCAAAAAAATTCCATGCACCAATTACCACAGGATTCAAATTACTGGTAGTAACGGTGGTTCCATTATAAAATGCGCTTAATGTGGTAGGTGTCGTAGAAGAACAGGTCATAAATATGGGATTGGAAGCGGAAGAAGAAGACAAATCAAAGATGGTGGCATTGGACGCTTGGGTATTGATAGGAAAGAACCAACCTGTAAAAGTCATACCATTTCCACTCGCTGTATTGGGTGATTTATATATGTTTGAATTCAACAAATATTGATTACTATTTGCTGAAAGTAACAAATCCCCGGAACCGATATTAGAGCTTGTATCAATGGTAACACCACCATACAAGGTTGCGTCGTATATTCCCACTAATGTCGCAAAATTTGCGATTGTACTTGTGGTTGTTGCCATACTAACTTACAATAGTTTCCTATTTTATTAGACCAGTGTTACCAAAGAAACAAATAGGAAATAACACAAAGAAAACAATGTGCTTTTCAATATGTTGCCATACATCGTCATATGTCCATCGGTTTGATATATCCATGTCCATTTTCCTAAATAATGAAACAAAAAGGAAGAAACGATGTTCATTTGAAAAATAAAATACAACAATGCAATAATTATGGGCGTTTGGTAGGTGCGAAATAAGGATTCATACCATTCATGTTTTTGTTTGTTTTTTGAATTTTTGCGTATTTTCGCTGATTCATTTTCGTCATATTCTTGAATATAATCTACCACACGTTTTTTCGGGTCAGGAGGTGGTATATAATTTGCCTGTATTGCTGCATCTTGTTGATAATGAATGGTTTCTCTGGGAATGTCACGTGATGGTAATTTATGCATTTCCGTAGGAAGAATTTCCGGAATGATATGGCTTGTAGGTGTAGGTGGTTCTTCATAAAATGGTGGTGGTTGTTGATGTTGATGATGATGATGATGTTGATGCTGATGGGGTTGTTGTGATTCTGACTTGTTTTCATTTCTAGGAAATGGTATGGAATCTACGGAAGGGACGCTATTTCCGTACGGATTAGGATGTACATTGATCGGCATATAATTACTTTGTGGACCCTGTAATGAATTGGTTAATCCGTCATTTTTGGTGCTATATTCAGTGGGTATACGCGTATTGGCTAAATTCTCGGTTGGGTTGGGAAAACTAATCGTGGATGGTGGTGTTTGAACATGATACGAAATATTTTCATGAGATGAAGGTAAATCGGACAAACGAGTTGTATTTGCCATGACAAATGATTTTTGGTTATATACATGTGTATTTGTAAAAACAAATCCACATGTTCCCGCACAATTGGAACCCAAGACTTTTTCGCCTAAGGCGAAAAAACCCAATAAAACCTCCTAAGTAACGAGGACACCTCGCTGCGCTCGGCGCCCTCCTAAGAATTGGCATCATCAAAAACTCTTCTGATCTTCGGTCAGGCGATTTTTTGTATAATTGGTTGTTGTATAGGATCCCATATCACCGATTTACAAAGATTCGTTAAAGGAAACTTTATGATTTTTTGTTGGAATCTCAAGGGTTCCGATATTGAAATTTTCGGCAAAACTCAATGTTTTTTTGTCTTCATTGCATGTTACCGGTACCGCATCATACTTAAAACATTTATTTTCATATTCAAATATTTTCCCATCTACTTGTTTGATGACAGGACCATGAAAGTGGATACAATCTTTGTCTTTGCATACTTTGTAAAACAAGGAAGCCAATCCAATACCTAGAATAATAGAAATAATGATTCTTCCAGTTGGTGAATTCACCAAACGTTTGATATTCATACGCACCTGTATACGATATACATATATGTATCTAAATTTCAATTTGAATACGTGTAAATTCGGTTTCCTTGGTATTATTGATGCACATTTGTTCTGATGTCTCCACTACGTTCACGGCATCCCTACCAAAACCTTCTGTACTACGTACATACGGTTTTGCGTCTAACATACTGTCCATCATCTTTTTACGATATTGAAACGAATTTTTTTCCAATTCTACGGTTTGTCTATTCAAATAATCAATATGGGATTGTTGTTGACGTATCAATCCAACCACTTCGTCTAAAGTCAATTGTTGTGGCGGTTGACCCGGTTGTTGTATCATAATCACTGGTTGTTGCTGCGGTTGCTGCTGGTGTTGTTGCTGTTGTTGTTGTTCACGTATCATTCTATCTCGGTCTGCTTCAATTTCTTTGATTTGTTTTAATACATCGGGTTTCATTTTGGGCAATCCGGGTTCATAATTTTCCAACATTTTGTCAACGTCTTCCAAAAAGAATTTTTTGATATGTGCATCTTGTGGTAATTGGAAAAAACAGTCCACATCACGCGTGGATTCACTCACAAACATGGGATTCATATTCTCCAACAATTTTCGTTTATCAAATGTATTATGTTCATGAGACATGCATAAAATACATTTGAATGGGTTCAATTGCACCATGGGAATGGTATATTCTTTCAAAAATTTCTTTTCTTCTGCTAAACATGCCGACGTATCATATTGGGTAATGTTTAACAATTCACGACGATACGCAAACGTACCATTGGTGGCATGTTGTGTAGGTATAGGAATATAATCATTTAAATTTGCTCCTATACGATTCCTATGTCCATAGGTCGCTTCATGTGACATTTTAGTATCAGGGGAAACCATATAAGGTCCAAATTTGTACAATTTTTTGATATGTTTGAAATACAAAAACATTTCGGAAGAACCCGCACATAAAGCACCTGGGTTTCGTTCCAAGGTATCCACGGAATGTGAAATACGTTCACGCATCATTACATCATCATCGTCCATGGGAATGATATATTTGGCACGTTTGTCTACCAAGGAATTCGCATAATTACGTTTGGTACCTAGAGTCATTTTGTTTTCTACTCGTACATAACGTACATTAGGCATCTTTGCTGCTTCTACTACATCTTCCACCGGATCAGTACCATCGTCCACCATAATGATTTCAATACGCGATTGGGGATAATCTTGATTACGCACCATTTCCAAAAATGTGGAAATAAATGGGCGTCGGTTGAAAGTCACGCACAAAACGGAAACAAAGGGTCGGCGCATTTCTTCTGCCGTTGCCTTCAAAGGTGCCAATGATTTTTTTGGTATAGGAGCAGGAGCAACCATCAACTCGGGAGGGAGTGGTGGTAATTCTGCCAATGCACGGTCAATTTCATCAGGTTCATTCACGCCAGACTTCTTGGACTTTTTTTTCCCCATATTTCTATGAATGTATATGTTCAAAGTATTTATGTAGGTTTTTTTGCGTATGAATAGATTCAAAGAATCTCGTTGAAAATACTATATTGTGATTTAGATGTGGTTATCTTCTGTGGCATCCTTTGTCACACCTTTGTTAAAAACACCTATAACCCCCTCAGGTCAAGCGGCGGACGTATCCCTTGTATTTTTAGATGGGTCTTTTTCTGCCATTCCACACAATCCGTTTCGTTTACCCATTACATACGTATCTAGTGAACATGTACGTCCATTGTCTCCTATCATTGTTCAAGATTTGGAATTGGTAGTTTCACCTGCAAAATCCATGTACGAAATTATGTTACAACCTACCCATGATTTTGGCAAACAAATGATACCCGAATGGAGTCAACAATTTAGTACAGATGTCGTATTTTTACGCGATACACAAAAAGTCATTACAGATATGCCACGTTTTCCTGCTACGTTATATATGCGTCCGGAAATGTGTAATCGGCTTTCTACCATTTGGAAAGATTTGCAACACCCGGATTTTTTAGAAAAACACAATTTTATGGAATGGAATTGTTTGAAATTTTTGAACGAATCTTCCAGTTTCTTGCAATTGATTTCTGTAGGTAATTTGATGTCACCAGTGATTTCCTTGTTTATACCTATTTTGTTTTTGATTTTACCCTTTATTATCTTAAAAATACAGGGATTGACCTTGACGTTTGAAATGTACATAGGGGTACTCAAACGTTTGGCTAAAAATCATTTTATTGGAAAAGCAATTATGAGTTTGGAATCATTTTCCCCCGAAAAGCTCCTATATTTATTCGCAATGTTGGGATTGTATATGATGCAAATTTACCAGAACATTGTCACTTGTCAACATTTTTATCAAAATACGCGTCAAATGAACAATGACTTGGTTGAATTGGATTCCTTTGTCGCATATTCATGTACATCCATGGATACTTTTGTGAATATGCATGGTTCAAAAACGAGCTATATGGAATTTTGTAAAGAAACACAAAAACATGCCCAATACCTTCATGAATTGAAGAAAGAATTGGGCTATATTTCCAAGTTTCGTTGTAGTGTTCAAAAATTGAGTGAATTGGGATATATGTTGAAATGTTATTATCGGATCTATAGCAATGAAAAATATCGCCATGCCATTCAATATGCCGTGGGATTTGAAGGATACATGGACAATTTACGTGGTATTTCACGACACTGGTTGATACGCAAGATATCCATGATTTCCTTGAAAAAGACGAAAAAGACCAAACGAACCAAATTTGTACAACAATATTATCCAAGTTTGATGTACGAGTCCTCTTCTACCTTGGTAAAAAATACGGTTTCCTTATCAAAAAATATGATTATTACGGGTCCTAATGCATCTGGAAAAACGACGTTACTCAAAACTAGCGCAATCAATATGATATTTTCTCAACAATTTGGTTGTGGATTTTATTCTGAAGGAAGTATGTTACCGAAACCTTATACACATATTCATTCGTATTTGAACATCCCCGATACATCCGAACGTGATAGTTTGTTCCAAGCCGAAGCTCGTCGTTGCAAAGACATTATTGATGCCGTCTCTTCCGGAAATCCGGATGCCACAGGTCAGAGGGCAGAATGCCTTCAACAACTAACTTCTGAGGTTGCAAAGCAACCGGAGAAGTTTGGTATGGGTCATCATTTTTGTATTTTTGATGAATTGTATTCAGGAACCAACCCGAAAGAAGCTTCCAAGGCAGCGTACGCATTTTTGAAATATTTGGCAAAACGTAAAAATGTGCATTTTATGTTGACTACCCATTATGTCGGTGTCTGTAAGAAATTTGATGATGATCACGATGAACCCAAGACGAGACACCCGAAAATTGCGAATTTTAAAATGAATGTATTGATAGATCCCAATACAAAAAGTATGAATTATACCTATTGTATTCAACCGGGTATTTCCATAGTGGAAGGAGCAGGAAAAATATTAGAAGACATGGATTATCCCCAAGAAATTATGGGAGATTTCAAAGACATTGACTAGCGGATTTTTACTTTGTTTACTGCTTTATTTCCTCCTTTATTTACTACTTTTTTTCCTTTGTTTCCTTCAACAAGTCCTTCCATATGTTGTGGATGATGTATGAATAATTTGTCTACCAATTGATACACCAAACGATACGTGAAAAAGAACAATACGAAAAATACCAAGGAATGAACCATGGCAACGACTAATTTACCACTATTTGGGGGTAATGTAACCAATACACCCGGTGTCAATATAAAGAACAAAATGGCAGCATAAATTGGAATAGTGAGACTATACATGATGTTATCTTATATCATAAGATAAGATAATATGAAAAAAAAAGAAGTTAGTATTTAGAACTAGATAACGTGGGTGAAGTGGTTACATAAGGCGTAGGTGTAATTGAATAATTTACATTGGGAGTTAATGTAGGTTTTTTTGTGTGTCCTTGAGTATGATGAGGAGTCGTTGGCATACCTGTGATATAAGCCGTATGAACCGGAACGGGAGACAATGTGTTTGGAGATTGACTAGGAGAATCTGCAAATGATTCACGCGTTGGCATGGGTGTAGTTCCCATAGGCGTCATAGTTCCCATGGGTGTGATAGTTCCCATGGGTGTGATAGTTCCCATGGGTGTGATAGTTCCCATGGGTGTGATAGTTCCCATGGGCGTCATAGTTCCCATCGGCGTCATAGTTCCCATCGGCGTGATAGTACTCATGGGCGTGATAGTTCCCATGGGTACTTTGGTTCCCATGGGTGTATTTGAAGGAACCGGAGTGGAAGACCCTGGTGTATATGTTTGTGATGGTACTTTGGTAGAAATCGGTGTTGGACGCTCAGTTGCTGGATTTTGTTTTCCTAAAGGTGTGGGGGTATAAACTCCCATTGATGATGGCGTTGGGGTAAAAGGTGTAGGTGTCATTTTGTTAGGTGCTGAAGTTACTAAAGCAGATAATGTGGGGATCATTGTAGGAGGTGAAGTCATAGATTTTGGTTTTAGAGGTATTTGGGATTGATTACCTGCCCATTCGTCCGTTCCATTTATTTCCTTGTAAGGACCTTCGTCATTGATGGACCATTCTGATTCTGTCACTGATTTCTTAGACATTCTTATTGTATATCTACGTAAAATATCTTACGCTTGAACATTTGTACGGGGAGGGCGACGCTTCTTGGAAACTGTGGTGTACCCCAAGAGTGAATCACCTGTATTTGATTCGGGTGCCGGTTTATTACGGGTATTTTTCGTAATTTCATTTTTTTTAGATGGTTTATTTGCAGGTGGTCCATTTTGTGATTCACGTGGTTGAAATCCAATAGGGGTTACTACACGACGACTTTCACACATAATTGGTCCACCTTTGATCCCGCTCACATTCATAGCCTGAAATTCATGACCATTATTCGCTTTAACAAGTGTAAAATCTACATATTCACCTTGAACTAAATATTTATATTGTGAATTGGAAACACGAATGGAAGAATAATGGACAAAAATGTCTTTTTCTTTGTATTCACCTTCTTCACAAACGGTAATAAACCCAAATCCTGCTTTGTTATTAAACCATTTGACAGTTCCTGTCAAACGTTCAGTAATCACAGTATAATCGGTGGAAGGCGTTTCCATGGTAGGTTGAATTTCGTTGGTTTCAGTAGACATGGTTAGGCGAAGATGAGAAATAAACTGGTTTTACGTACCAATATATCGTATTTATGTGATTATCTTTATACCTATTTTACACCCTTGAACTGTAGACGCAAACCCGGAAAGGGACGTAGACCGTAGGTCGGAAGGGTTTGGTATGGATGTCGGAAACGTAGTGGAGACATCAAGAGAACATCTATATGAACAAATAATCCGGTGTTTCATTGTATTTCAATCTCATACAACGTTCCATATACGATGCCAACCAAGGGTCCTTGATCACATACTCACGTTTGATTTGTTCGCGTAGTCTGTTTGTGGCGATTCCTTCCCAGGGTAAATGTCCTTCCAAAATCATATACAAATATACATATCCCAATTGTATACAATCGTCCCGACGAGATGGTTTTATACCCTGATGCGTATATATTGTCGCATACACCGGTGAACCAATCATTTCTTGGGAACGAACAATATTTTCAGGTATATGATTTCCGGTTACACCATCTATGTAAAAGGTTGCCAATCCAAAATCAATCAATTGTATCTGAATATCCGTCGTATCTTTTGGACAATGTAATACAATATTTTCGGGTTTGATGTCCCGATGGATCACATACTTTTCATGGATTTGTTGCAAGATGGACAACATGTTTTGCATGAAATTTGGTAAACATATGTTACGTACATAGGGACGACGTGCATACAAATCTTCGGGTAACGTTCCATCTCCATCAACCCTCCGGGTAACGTCCCTTGTCGGTACGTCGTCTCTTTGTCGGTACGTCGTCTCTATATCTACGGTTTTCTGTAGATATTCCTTCAAAGAACCACCATTGAACCATGTCATCGCCATACATTGTGATGTGCTTGGTATACGTAACGAATTTTCACCCACATTTCCAAACCAAAACACATGAGGTATAGGTAAATTAGGTTTACGCTGGGTCAAATAGTTTAATATCTTGGCTTCGTGACGTAACATCCCGTATTCACTTGTGTCTATTTTGATTGCTACTTTTTGATGTTTCTTATTTTCTGCGACATAGACAATGCCAAAATGCCCATTGCCGATTTTTTCTAACAAAGAATACCTAGATTCCATGCAAATTATGTAAAGAATTTGAACGTATACTATTATATTGTTTTAGATGATGACATCTCGTGATGAATTCACCGAAATATGGAAAAATACCCGTTCCGATCCCACTTTACAGTCCAACCTTGATATCGCAAAAATATTAGAATCATGTTCCGACGCATCTACACCATCGTTGAAAGAAATCGCCCAACAAACCTTCCATGCATTGAAATCATTGCAATTGGATACAGATACCCTCCAAGATTATTGTCAACGCTTGGTAGAATACCGTCTCATTGATTCCATGGACCAATTGTCGTGTGGAAAATACATTCGTTGGATACGGTGTTGCGAAAAAAATGATACATCAAATACATCAAATACATTGTCCAATGGTGGTATGTTATCCGATATCAAATTTTTAGAAAATGGTGTGTTTTTGTCGGCATTAGCCCCCGGAACAAGATTCCCACGGAAAATCAAATATGACAACTATCTGATTTTTCAAAAAATGACCGAAAATGAAATGCTAATGTTTAGTATCTGTGATGATTCAAGCAAGTGAACCCATAATTCCAGTAGAACCAAACCCTCCTGAACCACGTTCCGTTGTAGACAAATCATCCACACTATGTACTAAATCTACCAAGATGGGACATGCCGATGGATGGGCCAATTGAAACAAACGTGTGAATGGATCAATGACATAATTATCATCAGAAAGATTACGTATAGGAGCCATGATTTCTCCACGATATCCCATATCTATCAACCCTACATGATTGGATTGCAAAAGGGGTGTATTGGACAAGGAAGAACGTGGTAACAAATAATACGCAGTAGATTCTAAATGGTGGTCCTGAGAATAACACGTATACATTTCAGCTTTAATCGCCAATTTTATTTTTTGTGAAGTAATATTTGGTAATAAAGTGGTTTTATGGGCAACAAATACATCCATTCCTGAATTCGGATACGAATGACTCAGAGTATGAGAATTATGTGTTTTAATATGTTCAATATATGATTCTTGTAATCCAGGAATGGAAGGGTCTACCCATAATTTTAAAATGGCAATGGTTCGGAATTTTTTGGACAAGGTGACCACACTGGACAACAACCCGATGGAAATATTCGTGGAAAATTCTGTCATATCTTGGTAGATTGAGAATTGGTTTTATATTCTTTCCAGGAAATCAATTTTCCTACGGGTGGTTCTTTTTTGGTTTCTTGGTCGTCAATCGCCATTTTTTTGTGTTTTTTGTCCAAATTTTCGCCGTGACGTACCGCCGAATCCAAATACAATTCTTTCAGAACTTTTCCTACCAACACCGAACCTTCATGTTGATCCACTTTTTCTTCTTCAATTCCTTTTAAAATATGCAACAGACGCGACATGATCTCATAATTGATTTCATTATTGATTACTTTACGAAAAATATCCGGATAATTCGTGTGTAAAAAATGACCTACAACTCTTGCTTCCAATTCAAATCTATCAGGTTTTTGCTCATATAGTTTCATATTTGTTTTTTTTAAGGCAATGATTTCCATAATGTCTTTTTGAATTTTAGAACTATGTTTTACTTTGCGTATATGTTCGGTATTGTTATCACAATCACTGGTTTTCAACAATCGTTTTAAATCCAATTTTTCTTGGGGAGAAATGTACAAATCGGTAAACTCCATTATATACTATAGCGTCACGAATACTCCTTTACATAATAACGCTATTTATGTCTAAATTGGTTTGGACCTACTAAATACGTAGATTTCATAAATTTGATATTGTAAGGATACAATATAGGTTGTAACATTGAAAATATGATTGAAAATGAAAAAAATCCGGACACAAATGTTTCTACAGAACCCATAGAACCAATGAATTCGCCTCTACCGAACGAAAACAATGATATGCCAGAATCTTCCCCTTTGCCGTCACCAAGAGATCCCGAATACAACGATGAATACAACGAACTCACTGATGACGCATTTTATCCAATGTATTTGATTGTACCTACTGGTTATTCTAGTTTGACATCCGTTTTGATTGTTCTCTTCGTTTTTTGTATTTATTTGGCATTGATCGGATATATGACGTCTTATCGTCTGAAATTCGTACCCAATTATTACATGCTATGGGATTTTATGGTGGGTATGAATAATAAAAAATACAGCGATGAATTTGCAACTTATATCAAAACAGTTATGGCATACTCCACCGTGGATTTACAATCCAATCCTTCTTCCAATCCCACAAAAACCGATTCGTTTGTAGGGGGACGTGAAATGTTTACAAATTCCATGGACACAAATCTAATTGGAGAAAAAATAGAACCACCTTCTTTAGGAACACGTATGTATGCGTTTTTGAAATCTCTCCTAGAAAAAATTTCCATAATATGGAATCAAATGATGATTTCTTCCTTTGTTCATGGTAAAAAAGTCAAAGTATCACGTATATAATTCATGATGTTCATCCGCGTATATGTTATATGTTTGTCATAAGAAGAAGTATATGAATAATAAAAATTTACATTTTGCACGACCCATTAATTTCATTACATGTAGTTGGGATGCCGTACTACTTTTTATGATTTTGTTGTTTTTTATAGGAATTCTGTTGATTTGTTTAAATTTACTCGTATATAGTCAATATTACGAACATAACCCACATTGTTATCCTGTCATGTATTTTTTTGGTCAAAAAGAAGGTTGTCGTCAAACCATTAGTTCCTACGCACAAGTACACACCATGAAACAAAAATTCAGTACCAAACCGATAGATACTAGCCGTTTGATTACTCAAAGACCCAAAAGAGATGCGTGTGGAAAACCGGAACAATTTGATAACAATTATCAACATACGGGAATATTGGATTCATTCCTATCTGGGTTTAGCCAATTTTGGGATAGTTATTTGAATATATTGGAATATTTCATCAAAACCATCAAAGATATCAATTACAGATTGTTCGTTGAATTTTTATACCCTATTTTTGGAAATTGACAACCGTAAGGTTTTGTAAAATAATGTCATTATATGGTATCATTAGTATGTCTTTTTTAACATTTCTCGTCATATTTCTCGTAATCATATTTATTTTTTCATTTGCCATTGTAGGCTCTTGTAGATATGTACCTTATTCCAAGGACATTATGTCCACCAATAAATACAATCGTGAAGCGTTTCATAATCTTAAAAATGAACCTCTCGGATATGCGTCCGCAAGCAATCACCAATACGTGGATGATTTGAAAAATCAGGAATTGCAATCATCACCCAATAGTTGTAGTTGTCGTAAAATTTCGGGATTCAATGGATTGTTCTGCGATTCTAACAAAGACCCCAACAATCCTGTAGATATTTATTCCACTGCACAGGGTAGTTCGGAATGCAAATCGTACGGTTATCACAATTCCCGTGGATTTTTGTGTTTGGACGACAATCAAAAGAAATTGTTGACCACACGCGGTGGTAATGCGTCCGGCTAATTGGAACCTACGGTTCCAGTAAAACCTCCCTTGAGTAACGAGGACACCGACCTTCGGTCAGTGCCCTCATAAGATTTCTTTGTAATAATCTTTCTAAGAACCACTTTCAAATTATTTGTATAGGATCCTATACAACTAATTAACCAAGACTCCTTGTAAGAAACCTTATGAGGGCACCACGCGAAGCGTGGTGTCCTCGTTACTCAAGGGAGGTTTTACTGGAACCGTAGGTTCCAATAGAGGGAGGTTTTACTGGAACCGTAGGTTCCAATAAAAGAAACATAAAAATGAAACCCCAACATATATATAATAACAAATTGATCCAAGAAAAAACATGTTACAAAGTCCACAGAAATCCATAAAAATGACACGAGAATCCATAAAATCTAACATACATCCGGAAGTACTCTACGTACCTAAACAAACGGTGTATTCCGAGGACTGTAATATAGAACTTTCTGTGTATGAAATACAGGCACTTGGTAAAGAATTTGTCATTGCTTTAGGAAAACCAAAATATACTCATAGTGCACGCGGTGTTATCTTTGTACCCATTTATTTTGTACCATCCGATACTCATTCCCCGAAACTACAAATTGGTATATATGAATACGAAAAAGATCGTGCGATTGCGCTTTTAGACAAAGACGGTGATTTGAACATTCACGAACTGGTTCCTATTTTTTTTCCATGGACCGATTCCATTCTTTCTACCATCTCCTCCAAACCTACTGAATATCTTACAAAATCTGCGTTCAAATCACCGAAAGAGGACGAGGAGGAAGAAGGTGAAGAAGAAACCAAGGGCTCCGATGATTCGTCATCCTCCGAAGACGAAGATGTATTTCGTTTGTCCAAGACCAGTACCAAGAACGCCGTCGCCACTGTTGCTAAAAAAACAAACATTGTTCAAAAAAACAACGTATTTACCGTGCGTACCTTGTCAGTGCCTCCACCTGTTCTTCCCGTAGAGACCAAAGAAATGTCCCAAGAAATCAAAAAATCATACCATGCGTATCCCCAAGAACCATGGATTCAAACCTTTATGAAGAATCCCCATTATCAAATACATAAAGTGGAAGACAATGGAGACTGTTTGTTTGCTACCATACGTGATGCTTTCAAAAGTATGGGATATGATACTACCGTGGAGAAATTGCGAGAAATATTAGTACAAGAAGTAACCCCTGATATTTTCCAAGAAAATCGCAAATTGTTTTTGGAATTGGAAGGTAGTAAAAAAGAATATGATACTGAAATAGAAAAAATCAAACAAGGCAATACGTTGTTGAAAAATCGTTTCAAATTGTCCAATACGAAAGAACGTCAATCTATACGCGATGAATTGCAAAATTTAACTCAAAAATACACCGAGATATTGGAAAACAAACAAACTACCGAAACCATCATCAAAGAAACCATGGGAAACATTTCCAAAATAGACACCTTTGAGAAATACAAACAATTTTTAAAAACCACCAGTTTTTGGGCAGATTCATGGGCGATTTCTACCTTAGAAAAGGTATTGAACATTAAAATCATCATTTTTTCCCAATTATATTATGAAGAAAACGCAATGCATAGCGTATTGAATTGTGGCGAAGTCAACAAGGCGTTGGAAAAACAGGGTAAATTCAATCCGGAACATTATATCATGGTTACTTACGACGGTTCCCATTACAATTTACTTTCTTACAAAAACAAAAAAATATTGTCTTTTCCCGAAATTCCTTACGATGTGAAAACCATGATTGTCAACAAATGTATTGAACGCAATGCCGGAATTTATTATATGATTGAAGACTTTCGTAATTTTAAAGTGGAATTAGGCATTCAACCCGATGTCGGTAGTCCGGAAGATGAACCGGAAGACGAAACCGAATTGGATGTATCGGATTTGTACGACCCTACCATCGTATTCCGATTTTTCGCAAAAAGTGAACAGTCACCCTTACCTGGCAAAGGTGCCGGAGAAAGTATTCCTGCTGACAAAGTCATAGAATACAAATCATTAAAAACTATACCCAATTGGCGAAGAAAATTGGATGATACTTGGATAGATGTGGAACATCCATTCATGATAGATGGACTTCAATATGCTTCCGTAGAACATTATTATCAATCTTCTAAATTTCGTTTTGAACATGCGGCACCCTCCAATCTTCAATTCGCTGCATTGTTTGCATTGAAATCTTTGTCCGACGTGTCCAAGGAGTCCAAGGAGTCCAAAGGATCCGAAATATCCAAAGATGTTCTTTTGGCGGCTGCAGCAGGAAGCAAATCAGGTAAATGGAAATCCAAATCCAAAGATTCTGCCAAAGCGGTTGAAGGACTTCGTCCCTCTACCAAGAAAGAAATATTATTACGTCCCAAAGAAGTTGCCATGGACCCACAGTTTTATGCAGGACGACATTTACAAGAAAGAATGCGTGGTTTGCATGCAAAATTTACTCAAATACCTGAATTCAAAAAAATATTGGAAATGACCAAACGTGCAAAATTGGTTCATTATATTGCAAAAAATCCTCCAGAAGTAGATATTCCGCTGATGAAGACCCGTATTAGTATTGGAACCCAGGTTCCAATAAAACCTCCTGGGTAACGAGGACACCGACCTTCGGTCAGTGCCCTCATAAGATTCCATCTTCATATTATTTGTATAGGATCCTATACAACTAATTAACTAAGAATCCTTTAAGAAAACCTTATGAGGGCACTGACCGAAGGTCGGTGTCCTCGTTACTTAAGGGAGGTTTTACTGGAACCGTAGGTTCCAATATGGGAGGTTTTACTGGAACCGTAGGTTCCAATACCAATATTGAATAAGGTATCGTCATCATCATCATTCGGAGGATTTTCTTCTAAATGACGTAAAGCACTATTCATAAACGATTCAAAGGTATGATTGATTTCGGAATTGTATTTGGAAAAACTACCACAACTAATATAATCTTGGATCAATTCATTCACCATATTCACAATATCGGATTGAAATATTTGCAAAGTTTGGATTCGTTTCTTGGTTTCTTCGTATTTGGATTTGTCGGTTTTTGCCAAATATTTTTTGTAATGATGTCGGTTCATCATGAATTCCATGGTAATATTATCCACAAATTTGGAAGAACACACCGGTTTTTCATATTCCTCTGGACTCCACGCTTCGCAGAGTCGTCCTTCAGAATATGCGTTGCCACATGCAAAATGCATATCGTCGTTCTCTTTGATATGATCGGGCGTGGTCTTAGTGATAGATTCTTGGTGTAAATAGTGTTCATATTCCTCTGGACTCCTACGTCGTCCTTCAGAATATGCGTGGTTATTCTCCACTTCGCTACGAATACCACATCCATGTTGTATATTTTTGATACCTGGACTATCGGTCTGCTCGTCTACCCATCCTACATGTGGATGTATATTTTTTGGAAAACTCATATCGTAATTGTAATCTATGGTTACAAGTTAATTGGTTAAAATCTACGTATTGCCATTTGGGACACATACGACGCATGGGATTGATCACCACCATTGGACCAGTCATTGTAATTACGATTGAGTGCCCGTTGTTTTCGGTACGTGGTATAATCACTGGAATCCGGAATAAATTTGGTATTGGAATTACTACAAGGCACGCCAGTTTGATCGCATTGTTTCATAATACCGCCAATACGTGAACGCCATTTCACGTTGTCGGGTTGTGTTGGATTGGGAATGTTGCCACATGCATAATTTTTTCGGCTCAAATAGTCACCAATGTTACTAACGGCTTTGAATTCTCCGATGGCACGTGCATGACCGTTAACATTACCGGTAGCGTATTTTTGATTCCAAGAACGACGTAGAATACTACGTATTGCCGTTTGTTCACTGTCCTTGTAATTATTGATTGTTTGAATTGGTGAAATTCCTTTAATTGTAGACATAAAAAAACCTATATATGTTAGTATTATACATTTTCGGGTCAACGATGATTACTCATACATTGTATGGCGGATTAGGAAATCAGCTGTTTCAAATATTCACGGCGATATCACTTTCGCTAAAATCGGGTCATGAATTTTATTTTGAACTGAAGGAAGACAGTCTTTTGGAAACATCGTCTTTGTTAACAGCCTTGTTGCCTTTTTGTAAATCCGCGGAAGAATGTCGTGCTTTGGAACAACATTTGCATGTTCATCATATACGTGAACCGGAATCACATCAATACAATGCATATTGTTTTGATAAAGTATTTACCTCATCCAATCATGAACATTTGTTTATTTTGGAAGGGTATTTTCAATCGTATTTGTATTTCCAAAACGAATTTGATACCATTGTACAAATGTTGGGATTGGATAAACAACGTGAACATTTGTCACAAACAATACAACCCAACATGAATGATGTCGCCATTCATTTTCGTCTTGGTGATTACAAAACATTGCAACATACACATACCATATTGACCTGCAATTATTACCGAAATGCATTAAATACATTAGACCGTTCGGCGCACGAGCTTGCTCGGAAGCAGAACGGGATGATGCCGAGAACGAATGTGGATATATCACGTGTGGTATATATTTGTCAACAAGAAGACCAAGACATGGTAGAATCCTATTATATTCCACGTTTGTCCAAATGTTTTCCACAATATACCTGGATTTCCATCTATGAACTCGGAATACACAAAGACGAAGAACAGCTCCTATACATGTCATTGATGAACTCTCTTGTCATCGCAAACAGTTCGTTCAGTCTATGGGCAGCCTATTTGAATAAAAATAATCCCTGTATTTGCTATCCGTCTGTTTGGATAAAAAATCTAGGTGATGACACATGGTGTGTGGCATTTTCTAAGGACGACGTACCAGAAACCGTTGATTCCACCGAAAGACTATGTTTTATACCCCATATTTCGCATATTAACCATCCCAAAATTCATGTGGAAGATATGTTTTATCCGTCATGGAAGTGTATTAAAGATACATTGGATAGTACCATAGATAATATCATGTCCACACTCACCACATTACCAATACCGATGACACAATGTCTATGTTACAAAAATCAAACAAAAAAAACAAGTATGATTCAACGTTTTGAAACTATCGGATTACCTTTGCAAATATATGAAGGGGTTTCTTTCACGGATCCCCGTATTATCAATTTTGCATATTCTGAAGGACAACGTAGGAGTCCAGAGGAATATGAACGCAAAAATTCCTTGTCAGTACAACGTTTGTGGTCGGTCACTTACGGACATTTAGATATGATACAGCGTTTTTTAGATACCGAACAACCCTATGGACTTTTTTGTGAAGACGATATCTTGGTCAATCGTACCTTGCCGGATCATATACAAAATATTATGGAAGAATGCAAAGAAATGCAAGTGGATTGTTTGTTATTAGGCTATATGATCACATTCAAGGTAGAAGGATGGATGGAACATTACGAAGAAATACAACCGTTTCCATCACGATCGTATCGTTATCATAATTATCCGGATGAATTATGGGGAGTACATATGTACATGTTATCACGCGCGGGTGCATTAAAAATCATAGAAACGTATGCCAATGGGTATGCAGATGTTCCTAACCATGTCTTTAGTCCGGATTGGACCATTAGCAAATGTCCAGGGGTAAAACGTGCGATCATATATCCGATGTTTGCGGTAGAAGATGGAAAAGATACCATGGAACATTACAATCACGACGGTCAATACCAATTTCATATGAATACGTTCAAACACAATTACATTTCCGAGGTTTTTATATGAATAAAATATATACGAATACACACAAATGGCAAGTGGAACCGGTTTGAGTTATATAAACAGTCCTACCCAGAGTGGGAGTGGTTCTTCCATGTTAGGAAATTCAGTATTACCCCACGGTGCGGGTGGTGCAACTCATCAATATGAAAGTAGAGGCGGATATCCGGAATTTTCCCATCTATCTCAACATCGCAAAACATTACGTAGAAAACCAAAATCCAAAGGAAAACGTCTTTCCACACAAAATGGTGGTCGTAAAATACATTCCAAATCAAGAAAACATAAACAACGTAGAACACGTTCTAGGTAAAAAACTCAAGGAATTGTATAGGATTTAGAACATGGGAAAATCAAGCCATTCCAAGAAACAATCAACTATGACCGGTCAGGTGATGAATGGTGGGCGTCTTCGTCAAAATGAAATGAATATACCCCATTTTTCCAAAATGTCTACGAAGTTTGATGGTGGAATTCCCTCTTACAAGAATACGTATTCAAAAGTTGCAAATGTGAACGCGATTGTTCCTAAATCCACCATCATCGGATTTTTCATGATTATTTTAGCATTAATTGGTCTTATCTTTTATTTGATTGGTTTGAATTATCGTCAAGAACCTAGAGATGAACAGATTCAATCATCATCCATGTCATCCTTGTTGCCATATTCCTCTGGACTCCACGCTTCGCAGAGTCGTCCTTCAGAATATGCGTTGCCACATTCAAATGTGGTGATCGCCACGGGTTCTTCAGACCGTTATCGTGATCCGTATTCACCACCTTTGAAAACCGATGGTATGTATTTTCCTCCCGATTCCAGCGATGTACGAGGCATACCCATGGTTCCAAGTTTAGAAGTATTAAATATGACAGGATCCAGTCGTTGTAATTCCAATACATGTACTAGCATGAACATGAATACAACCGCTGTGGGTATTCCTATTAATATGAAAACACGTGGATATAGTCCTGATTTTACGCAAATAGGAATTGTTACTCATGAACGTCACAAAACCGACGATGTATCTTTTCGGGACAATTTGATTTTGCCCCTTTTTGGAAGACGTGTGATGAATGGTCGTGATAAATACCAATATTATACCATGGCAATGGGTTCTACGAAATTACCCATAAAAGTACGAGGTCGCAACTGTATTAACGAATACGGTTGCGACGAATTGATGAACAATGATACGGTTTATGTGGAAGGATACAATGAAACCTTTCGTGCAACGATTTATGAGAATTCACAATTTAGTTACATACCATATCTTTGAGTTTTGGAAATGACTAAAGGTGATGGTAAAATGACCGGGGCTTTGTCAATTATAGAACCAAATGGTAATGGTTTGGGTTCCGGAGGTAACAACGAAGTTGTCTTGGGTTTGACTAAATTGGTAGAATTGATCCCTAACAATTCAGATTCAATATCACAATTGTTATGAAACAATTGCAACGGAAATTTACATGGTAATAGACCATTTCCTGGGAAACATGTTTGTTCATGAAACGTGTGTCCTTGATACAATTCATATTCTCGCATGGTAGCCATGTTGTTTTGCTCCAATTCGTAATTACCAGGTGTATTTTTGTTACGTGTAGAGGCCATTTTACATTCTAGGCATATTTTTTATATGCAAATATACATAAAAAATCCGCATATGTACATCTATCATAATAATAATAATGAAATTAGAAGAAGCGACTGCTGAAAATACATACGAATTGTTACTTACCGGAAAATTCTTTCGTGCGAAATTACTTGGTAAAAATAAAACCAACAAATCATATACGGTAATTGCGATAGAATATGATGTAGATACGGTGTACAAGGTATACACATTTGGTGAAGGTTGTAGTACCAAGAATGAGGGGGACATTTTCTATGTGAAATTTGGAAATCCCATATATACGGACATGGGACTTAGTCGTATTTACAGATATGCTCTATGTGATAAACACGGTATAACGGAAAAACAGTATACGGAAGATTTTTTTACCGTAAATTGTGAAAATTATTTTTGACCGCGTATTTTTTGTTGTAGCTTTTGCACTCGTTCTTGGTATTCTACGCCCGACTGCTCGCTTCGCAAAGTCCGTAGAATTGAGGATTTTTTGGAAAACAATTGTAAACAATGATAAAAATCCTGAAAATAATCGTAAGAAATCATGATAGCTAAACCTATTTGTAGGTCTTCGGATAACATAGTGCCTGCGGCGATCCTATACAATTCTTGGAATAAAGGGTCTTTGCCGGTTAAATCATATACTGTATTTAACCATTGACTCATGGCATCATTGTCATAATCCCATTCATCATGAGTCACTTCGTCAATCTGAATTTGGTCTAAAGTAACAATTTGATGTTGTTTCATAGAACACACTTGGCGAACCATTTCGCGATATTCTTGGTCATTCGTGTAGATGGGAAATGTATCTTCAAACATTGATACGTTATAATAACTAACGTATCAAATCCTATTTATGTATTTATTTTTTGTGCGATTTGCGGGATTTGTTGTGGGATTTGTGGGCGCGATGTGATTTGTGGGCGCGGTGGGATTTGTGGGCGCGACGGGATTTGCGTGCTTTACCACCCTTTAAACCCATCATTTGTTTCATGACATTGCCACCATACGTTGCGTAAGAAAGAGCCATAATAATGAAATATATATAATAAGAATATTTTATTGCCTTCTGAACAAAGAAGACGAAAACTCGTACGTCAGTAGGACGAGAGAGTTTTAATATACTTCGTCATTCGCCACACGCGTGGGAGCCCCGCCACGTACCCATCCACTCAACGCGGAATCTTCCGCAATATGGGCGGCAGTATCAATATGTTTACGCATATGATCATCTACAGGATAGGTAGTATAAGACATGAAACTTTTTTCCATAATGGTGGAAACACTTTTCTTCTCAAACACGGTTTCTCCTTGTAACAATTGCGATTCCAAATCGGGGTCCACAGAACCTTTTCCTAAATAAGGAATCGTGACAAATGGGCGTTGATTCAACGATAATTTATCTAAAGGTCGTTCTTGTTTTGCATGAATAGACAACATGGAATCATAATCTACGATTTGTCCATTCAATCCATTACCATTGGTAAGACCATTCAATACCATGACAGGTTGTGATGTTGCAAAATGAATTTCATTGGGAGTAATGGATTCACTAAAATAATTGGACAACATATGATTGGCAAAACGTGTATTTTGTAGATTTTGTTGTGTATTATCTACATGATCTAGTCCAATACGATCATTTTTATTAAACATGTAATCCGAGTAATTTTGATTCGTATTCATGTTTTACAGATTATAGTATTCATAGAGAATAATTGCTTGCTATCATATTCCTCTGGACTCCTATGTCGTCCTTCAGAATATGCGTGGATATCCTCCGCTCCGCTACGGATACCACATCCATTCTACACCTTTACTAATAATTGTTATAATGACTTGTATTACGGGAACAGGCAAAAAGATTACCTTCTTTACATGATATCATATCTCCATAACAAAACTGTGCAAAGGCCCCTTGATCATTCGGAATGGTGGTAGAAGGATTGGAATTAAATTGCCGCAAAGATTGTTCAAAATTCAATTGTTCTTTGATGTCCATTTCGCCGTGAATATTACGGAACAATTTGTCCGAAATATTGGGAAGATTCGGATGAGCATTTTGAATGGATTGAACGGCATTGTCCATGACCATTTTGTTAATGGTCGGATTGGAAATAGGAGGTGCGGGTAATTTTTGTGGATTGTCATCATAATCCGATACCAAAACATTACTAAATGGATTGTTGGGACTTGGTTGTTGATATAATTCGGAAGATGCGTTAGAATCCGTAGCTAGTTTAGAGAATGTATTGATGGAAGAAGTGTCTAAAGACCCATAAACATCTCCCGGTTCCATTCCTTCACGTGGCGCATAAAATTGATACATTCCCCATATTGCTGCCAACGACAATATTGACAAAAACAAGATTCGTGGAATATTGCGAACAAAACAGATCATAATGAGGGTAATCAATAGAACACTTCGGGTAACAGCATTGAGTTTTTGATTGAAAGACATGGAATCCATCGGATAAAATTCCAACATGGTATGTTTGTCTAGCAAAACATTGGGATTTTCTGCCCAAAATTGAATTTTCAAATGTATGTGTTCATTCGTATCGTCGGAATCATTCTTTTTTTCAGTATCATTCATAGAAAACCGAACCGTTCGTTTTTGTGACGGTGTAGGTTGTTGATTCATTTATTTTGTTTACACACACTATATATTGTCTTTGGATATGATATATGAATAATACCGCTAAAAAGAATTCAAGTAGTAAAAACAATAAAAAAAATAAAACTGCAAGAAACAAATACGGAGGAGGTAGTTCTATCATTATTGATCCACGTATTACTGCTTCAACCCGAAAAAGAAAACACACAAAAGAAGATTATGATTCCAACAATGGTATTATGACATCCATATGGGGACCACCTACCTGGCACATGTTACATTGTGTCAGTTTCAATTATCCAGTCAACCCCTCTCCGGTCAACAAACGTCAATATGCCCAATTTGTGAAAAATTTGAAATTTGTATTACCTTGCGGGAAATGTCGCAAAAATTTGGACAAAAATTTCGGAATATTACCTTTGGAAAAAAAACACATGGCTTCTAGGGAAACTTTTTCTAAATATGTATATGACCTGCATGAAACGGTGAATACGATGTTGGGAAAAGAATCGGGCTTGTCGTACGAAGATGTTCGTGATACCTATGAACATTTTAGAGCCAAATGTCTACCACAACATTCGGTTGCCCTGGATTATAAAAAAGAAACGGGTTGTGTGGTTCCATTCAATGGAAGAAAACAAAAATGTGTTCTTCATATAGGAAAGAATTAACAATGATTGTTCCTGTAGATTCTATAAGTCCCATCAAAGATAATGAACAAATCATTGTCTATGCTATACCTACAAATAACCATATTATCATAGTTCAAAATGCGTATTATTATTTTGGTCAGAGGACAGAATGTATTCAACAACTAAATCCGTTAGATGACCATGGGTCATCGGGGTCTAATACATCCATCCATGAAATCAATATAGACCAAGACGAATTTGAATATCCTCCCAATCATTGTTGTACAAATTCCATTTTCTGTATTCACAAATATTTTTTTATATGTGTGTTGTGTTTTATGTTTTTTATTACTGTAATATTATTGTATTTAATGAGGACGTAGTCATCACTACTCAGGTACAGGTTTCCGATGATACCTGTAGTGAAGTCGTCCTCAGATTCATACCCTAATATAATGTTTGAATACTATATACGACAAAATAACCTAGAAATTACATGGCAAATAAACGTAAAATGTTTGGAGGAATGCTCAATGGAATGTTAGGTGGAAATGGTACGATGAAAATCGTAATTATTGTATTGTTGGTACTTTTTATTGTGGTCGGTATTGTTGTATATTCTCAATACAACCGAACAGTTTTAGACGATCAGAAATCCAATATTGCCAATGCAAACGGAAATGCGAAAGGAAAATCCGATACGAATAAAAGCGGTATGACCGGTTCATCCGATACCTACGATGAAGGTACCTTGGAAGTCATGTTTTTTAATGTGGATTGGTGTGCACATTGTGTAAAAGCCAAACCCGATTGGCAAACCTTTGTTCAAAAATACGATCAACAAAATTTCCACGGATACAACGTAAATTGTGTAGGCGGTGAAAAGGGGGTGAATTGCACCAAGAGTGACGACGAAAATGTGAAAAAATCCATCGCTAAATACAACATTCAACATTATCCTACCTTGATTTTCATCCAAAATGGTTCCCAAGTAGAATTTGATGCACGTATCAATACTCAAAATTTAGATGATTTCATGAACAAACTCTAGGTAACGAAGTTACCTACCGAGTTAGTACACTAAAAACGCCCTCGGGCGTTTTGGTGTACGACAGATTCCCTTTATCACCAGAGGTGGTAAAGGGAATCGGGAGTTGTTGAAGGCTACGTTTCGCAAAAGCCCCTGACCAAACTATAACCATATTCAATTAATTTTTGTCGTTCTTCATGGGAACGAACCACCGTAATTACATCCATGGCATGTAACGTCGGGGGTACATTGATTTCGTAAGGTTGTATTTCTTGATGAGAATAAGAAGTACCCGCTTCGGTAAATTGCGAATAAATTTGGTAAAAATGTTTGGTAAGTGTGTAAAAATAATCCAACAAGGTGAATTTCTTGGATTCCGTACGTAGAGGCACCACCGACTCTTGTTGTGGGATAACCACACCATGAGACAATAGATGAATACCAAATACAGTATCTCTCGCATATTCGTGTTCATCACACCATTGTAAACAGTAATTCATGGGATAATGTACTAAAAATCCCCCATCCGTATATTTGATGGAATCATTTTCATGGGGAGTAAATAATATAGGAGCACATGAAGACGCATATATCGCATCCAATACACACCAATTTGGATGGGTATGATGTGATATATTTACGATTTTAAATTGTTGTAGTTCTACGGTAAAAAAAAACAATTCTATATGGGTCAAATCAAAAAATTCTTGCATCGTAATGGTAGCAATGTCCAAATCTTTGGAACGGAACAACGAATCCAAGATATCTTTGATAATGTCTTTTTGAAAAATACCACATTTTTGGTAACAATTGATCATGTTTTGCAATGAAAATTGGAATACATGTTGCCATGGACGATGAACCATGTAATTTTCCAATATGTCCCATTCAAATATTTTTTCCCCTGATGCATCTAGAGTAGGAGAAATCGTCCACAACGCCATCATGGTCCCCATGATGGAACCTACCGAAGTGGCATGAATACTTTGCAAATCAAAGAGATTGATTTTCCCGGTTTGATGCATTTTTTTTAAAATACCAAAAAACGTAAATCCGTAGATGACTCCACTAGACATGACTAAATGTCGTATACCGGATAATGCTTCCTCAGCTACATTTTCGGTATCTGATCTGATATTATCATTTGTATCTGTATCTGATATATCCATAATTTTTACACACTTTAACATTTAAATACGGACAACTTTATGTTGTTTCAGTTACTTTCGTTATTTTAAGGCTTCATTCAAATATTTTTAATAAATTGGTTGTATAGGATCCTATACAATCATCATGCACCAGGACTCCTACGTCGTCCTTGCGCATGATGCCGGAGAAACCTTCCGCTATCGCTTCAGGTTTTCCGGCAATTTGAATATTATTGCATACAAGGGTTTCAAAGAAACCTTCTACTTAAGGGAGGTTTTAAAGGAACCGTAGGTTCCTTTATCTGAATGTGATTTTTTTCTCCAATTTTTCAAAAATTTCCGGATTATACACCATACCGGCGGGTTTGTATTTATCAATCGGAGTATATTTTTTGGCATTGGGTGTGGTATCATTACATGATTGTAACAACTGGGCATTGGGATCCATGGGATCCGTAGGACTCGTAGAAAAGGCTTCTTCGGAATTTCCATTCTTGGTGTCCCCAATGATTTGACCTTTTTCGTTGATGATTTTTCCAGTTTTTTTCTTGATTTCATTACGCACGTAGGCAGGTATCCAGTGTTCCCAAGAAATAAATAGCGTATGGGGATGTATATATTGGACACGAAATCCGTTATCCACCATTTTTGACACTAAATAGGCAATACAGTCGGATTGGTCGTAGGTGGGTTCACCGAACAAAAAATCGGGAACAGTAAACCAAGCATGTTTTTCATTCCGTTTGATTTTGGAAATGGTATTGATACGTTTGTGAACCCGATTTAACATTTTATTGAACAAGACGACTTGCCTCATATCCCGTCTCATATTTTTCTCATAAAGATCGTCAATGTTTATTTTTCCATTGGCTTCTTCTTCGTCAATCAGCATAATATTGGACATGATATATGTTATACTCTTTTTTTTGATCTACATATCAAACCGACAATGATAGGGTAATGACAAATACAATTGTAACCATTCGGAATTCAACCACGGAAATTCCAACATGATACCATGCTCTTGGTAAAAGGATTCATACAAGGGTATCAATGTAGTTTGTACCGTGGTTTTCAAATGGTCACGTAATTCATAATCAATTTGTAAATTTGTTTTATCTGAGACATTATCACACATATATGACGTTGTACATCCACCGAATACCATAAATACGCGTGTGGTTTCTGGATGTGATATGGTTGAAACATTATCTAAAAAGAGGATGTTTTTTTTTTTACAAACTTTTTTCAAATCATTGTATAAGATATTGTATTCGGTGCATGTTTCCTTGGACTTGCCCTCTGATGCCTTCACTACGTTCTCGGCAACGTCCCTTGTCCTACGATCTTCTTCTCCGCACGACTGAAAGTCGTGCCTAACCGCCTTACAGGCGTACGAAGATTCGTCTAATTCATGATACAAACAACATACGTGCGTGGTTGTGGTATCATATTGAAAACGGTCATATATAGAAAGATAAAATTGATGATTCAATACATTGGGTAAATCATAATTGATATGTCTCATGTAATTGGTTAGACGTTGCATAGTATAATGAGTTTGAAGATTCATACGTGGGTCAAATGTCCAGGAAGCATGTACGATTCTTCGCAAAGAGAATTGAGCATAGGTTCCCGGATACATAGAACACTCATATTCATATTCCTCTGGACTCCACGCTATTGCTGCTTCGCAATAGCAGCAGAGTCGTCCTTCAGAATATGCGTTGCCACATCCATATAGATCAGGTTGAGTAGAAATTATGTATTTGATTTCTTTACTTGATGATGCTGCATTGTTCATGTACATATAGAGAGGTACGATTCCCATAGATTCACTGACTGCGTATATTTTGGCTTCATCCAATTCTACTCGTTGATCTATGATCACCATCACAAATTCACCTTGCATGACTTGTAACAAATATTCTATTCCATAGGTTTTATAAATGGTACATAATACACGACAGGGATCTGATTCCTTGATCTCGGAATCTTCATTTAATTGTTGTAAATTAAACACTCTACCATGAATAAATATCATTAAATCACTATCGGTAAGCATAATCGGTTCATTCGTGGAATGGTAGTAGGATTTTATACCTAAAGGTGAAATTTTGTGTTGTTCGTCTACGTGAAATTGTGCATTCAAATATATGGTAAATGGATTATGAATAAACATATTGGTTCTTATTCATAATCTCACATTGTGTTTATTTCTTTTTACCACCTTGTTCTTCCTTTTCGGGACTTCGTGTCATGATATCAAAAATACTGTTATTATGATTGACTTGTTTGAATATTTCTAAAGCGAATAAACCACCAAACACTTGGGATAAACAATAGGGAATCACATCCGAAGAAGGAATTTGACCTGCCGAGGACATGACAATGGTTGTTACGGGATTGATATGACCACCGGAGATATTCTTCGTCAATAAAACGGTCAGTCCAAACGCTGCGCCAATGGCGAGAGGATTTCCGGTTGCCAATACAATATACACAAAAAACATGGTACCAAAAAATTCTACAAAATAATTTTGCAAATTCATTTTCTTATACATTATTGCAGGAAAACTCTCCGGACCTTCGGTCTATGTCTTATCGTTCATGTAACTGTTTTTATAGGAATCCATCGTTTGAATTTTCTATGATACATACATTCCATCGGTATACATTTTTCTAAATTTACGTATTTTTCCATACGAATGTCTTGGAATTCTTCTTCATCGTCACTTTCTTCCATAGTATCTAAATTGTGATTCTCTTTGATCGTACGAAACAATGAATTCATGAATACACTGGTTTTGTAATTTGGAATATACGCTACATCAGGACGATATTTCCCATGTACATGATTCAAGTGATAAATATCGGATTGTATGTCTGCTGAAACCATAAACACATCACGTTCCTTTTCTATTCTTTCTACAAAGAATGAACGTCTCATATCAGACACATTGGACGAAAACTTGGTAAGGTACGAAGACCGTAGGTCGGGAAAGTTTTGTAGGGATGTCGGTAACGTAGTGGAGACATCCGTTAACGAAGATACCACGCTGCGTGGATGACCGAAGGTCATCTGACCAAAATCCTCCGATGACCTTCGGTCAGAAGACCGAAGGTCTTCAACCTCTTGGTCATCTATGGATTTAGTTGAAGGCGTAAACGCCCTCTGACCAGTAGGCGCGCTTTGCAAAGAGGAAATCCGGAGGGTTGGTGGGGATGGAGGTTCCGAAACCACATCTATTTTTTCTTGTTTCGGTTGTTTTGATGTAAATAAATACAAATCATAATTCATATATGGGATAATTTCTGTAAAAGAACGGTACTGAATTTTATGTATAGGATAACATACTTGTGGTAGGACGTTACTAATATCCGGAAATACGTTTTTTTCTTGGTTATATACCGATAGATCAAACATCATGGGTAATACAAATTCATATTCCTCTGGACTCCTACGTCGTCCTTCAGAATATGCGTGGTTATCCTCCGCTGCGCTACGGATACCACATTCATAACATGCGTTGCCACATCCATTTCTTATTATTTCCGGTAATATATGGGATAAAATGGCAAACCGATGTCCAAAACACAATTTTCGCAAAGAAACCGATTTATACATGAAAATATCTTCTATTACAAAATACGTTTGACAACCTTTTGTTGACGTTGTAAACAACGAACCATACAAAAATGTTCCTAAAGCTAAATGCGGTTTTTTTTGATCAAATACTACATTGATTAATTTATGATGAACAATTTGTTTTTCTCTGTTCAATTCCAACAGAATACATACATCCTTTTCTCCAAGAAACGTAAACCACGCAATGTATTTTTTGGATTTGGGAATCAATAAACCTACGTTGTATTTGCTGGAGGATTGTTCTTTCCTATGAGAATAATATGTCTCATAGGAAAATTCTATCGGTGGTATTTCTTGTATTTTTTTTGCTAATAAATGGGTTGATTCTTCTATACAATATTGCATTTTAACTTTTAGATACGTAATATATATTACGTGTAATTTTTATATTGATTTTTGAATCATATCTAATAATTCACGTGACAAATATTCTTTTTGTGTGGAAGATAATTCTTCTGGAAGATCTTTCCCTTGTTCTGAATCAAACTTCTCCTCGCTTTTGCTGCTATTGCGAAGCAGCAAAAGAAGCGAAGGATCTGTGACCTTTGACGTATGTGATTTTTTGTCTCTGGTATATTGTTCAGCAATTTCGTTGTATTTATTTTGGTACAATTGAACCAAATTGGTTTTTATAGGGGTTGTAAAGGATTTTTTCAAATATTCATATATTTGATGAATGAGAAAGAGAATACCCACAAAAATACATAATTGCCACACATATTTTGCTATGGACGGTATAAATCCGCGTATTCCTTGGTCAGGTTGCGATATTATATTCTCATATTCTGAAGGACGACCACATCCATAAACAATATTATCTTGTGCTAAAATATTCATATTACTATATGTTGTGGTTGAACCGTAGAAAAATAAACGCTATTTTTTCTTGTTCATTGGTATAGAAGACGAAGGTTTTACTGGTGGTTTCTTGGTCATTGATGTAGAAGATGAAGGCTTTACTGGTGCTTTCTTGGTAGGAGCAGGAGCAGGAGACTTTACTGGTGGTTTCTTGGTCACGGGGGTAGCAGGAGGAGATGCAACAGGAGCCGTAGGAGCTGCAGGAACGGGAGCTGCAGGAACAGGAGCTGCAGGGACGGGAGTAGGATGATTTATCAGAGGTTCATGATGTTTTATTTTATCATAGGTACTAATCGCAGTATTGGCGGTGTTTAACCACTTCATTAACGTATCAAATCCAGTTAATGTAACACTTGCGATCATAGGTAGATTTTCTATTAATAATATTGCGGGTGCGATACCACCGCGTATTTTTTTTGATTTATTGTTGTTATGAACCTGATATTTTTTTCGGTTCGTTTGATTTTTCGTCATCTCATCTTACATTAAATTGATATAAAAAATTTGTTGTATATATACGTAGTAGTAATATGCCCGTAATTTTAATTGTAGAACGTTCCGGAAATATCAAGGAAACCAATATCAAATTATTTGAAGAAGAACAATTGTATAAAAAAGCCGGATTCAAAACACCCAATGATTTTGGAGAAGTTGCTGTATTTCTAGAATCACATTATCAAATACATGTATATGGAAAAAACAAAGGAAAAGCCGGTCAAGAAAACAAGTATGATTTTCCTCCACCAATTGATATCACATTGTTTTTTGGAAATTGTGTATTGGTCCACAAAAACAGCGAAGGGAAGGTATTGGATTTATCACTGAACGAATGGGAAAAAATATACGAAAAATTGTTTGGTGGATTTGAGGATATTGAGGATAGTTCGGAGGAAGAAGAAATGGATGAAGAAGAAATGAAAATTATGATGGATCCGAATACCAAATTCACCAAAGAAGGATATGTGAAGGATGATTTTATTGTAGATGACGACGAATTGGATGACGACGAATTGGATGACGACGAAGACGAAGACGATTATGATGACACGGATGAGAATGATGACGATTCTATTCCTAAAAAAAAAACGGTAGTAAAAAAAACAAAAAAGGCGTTCAAAGAAGAAGAAGTAGTCAAAGTAAAAAAACAACGAAAACCCTATACAAAGGCGACGGTGTCCAGTGAAAAAGTCAAAAAAACTGCGGAAAAAAAATCCAAAAAAGCACAAATTTCCAACGAAGAAAGTGAAAAGGATGCGAGAACAGATTTAATAGACGAATTAGAGGAAGAAGAATATTTCCAATAAAATTGATTATAATCAAGAATACAAACATACATAAAATCATTCCAATTGTATATCACATACATAAAATCATGTATGTGATTCATAACCCCGAAGAATTTCGTAACAATGTTCGTGTCAAAATTATGGCATCGTTGTCCAAAGAAATAGAAACCACTGAAGGTGGTACTTCGGTCGGCGACCGAAGATCGCCGTCCGGAGATGAAGGTGATCTATGTTTTTTGGAATTATGTTGTGGAAATATTGAAAAAGGTATTTATAATTATGCAATTCAAGAAGCGACCAAAAAACATATTGTAAAAAAATGGGAAAATCAAAGTTTTGTCCATTTGTACATGGACAAATTACGCAGTGTGTATATTAATTTGACATCTGCCGAATTGATAGAAAAAATAAAATCCCATGAAATTTTACCCCAACAAATTGCATTTATGAGCCATCATGAAATGAATCCAAGCAAATGGAAGCAGTTGATTGAACGAAAAATGATGCGTGATGCGTCCAAATTGAATTGTAATATCCAAGCAAATACGGACATGTATACTTGTAGTAGATGTAAATCCAAGAAAACCATTTATTATGAAATGGCGACACGTTCTGCGGATGAACAAATGACGATCTTTATTACTTGTTTGGATTGTGGTAAAAATTGGAAGCGCTAACGTATTGGAACCTACGGTTTCTGTAAAACCTCCCTCTATTGGAACCTACGGTTCCAGTAAAACCTCCCTTAAGTAACGAGGACACCACCACTACGTGGCGGTGCCCTCATAAGGTTTCTTACAAGGAGTCTTGGTTAATTAGTTGTATAGGATCCTATACAAATAATTTGAAATTGGTGCTTAGAAAGATTACAAAGAAACCTTATGAGGGCACCGCCACGTAGTGGTGGTGTCCTCGTTACTTAAGGGAGGTTTTACTGGAACCGTAGGTTCCAATAGAGGGAGGTTTTACTGGGTTAGTTTCGCCGTAGGCGAAACTAGACGTAGGTTCCAATTAGTCTATGTTCCCACCCTCACGATTCATATATGGTTGTCCTAATCGTTTATCTGGCATAGGAACCATATAAGAGCCAAACCCACCGTCCATAGGAGGCAGCTTATTCTGACCCATCAACATATCCATATAAGTACCATGCCAGAAATAAGGCATGGATTTCGCCAAATCTTGAATAGGATATTCAAATATACGAATGAATCCAATGGTAAAATCATACGCAATGTTCATGAAATCACCCACAATATCACAAGTATAACATTTTTTCAATACATAATCGGGAAAATGCATAAATTCAAACCCGAAACTTTTATAAAACCAGTGACTTAATTTTGCGAGGAAACCATCCTTTTCCACCCGACCACCATCTATATCACGATATCCTTTTACACCAAAAAATGTCAAATACATCGGATTCAGGTTCAATTTATTCAGTGTCAAAAGACGAACCAACGCAATCGGTACCCATGCAAACAATAGTACAATTACATAAATCGCAAAATCCAAAAACCAAAATATGGTACACATAGGTAAATTATCTTGCATGGTCATCCCACATGTAAACAAATCCGCAATTAAAATACCGATGTCTTGCAATTGCAATGCAAACAATTCAAACCCAGCGATGAATAAATCTACACCGGCTAAAATCAACCATACAAATCCTTCCACAAAAGCAATAATATGATCAGGTAATGTTACTAAAATATAAATAATGAATCCAAGCATTTCAAACAACACAGAAATGAATGCGCCAAACCCACCGCCAAAACCTCCACCTCCATCCATTCCTTCCACTACATTTTCTCGGAATATGTTCCATTTGGTAGAACACTCTGGAAGATTTGGTTCATACGAACATACGTCTTCTTTTTCTCGTAACATACCAACATTTTCTTGTACAGGAATATAGTCCATGTTTGTTTTACGGGGTGGTAGAGGCATTTCATTAAAACCTTCCGCAGGGGGGTAACCTGCTTCTTTCATGGTAACATCCATATTTTGAAAAATCTGACAGACCAAGATGGTTAAAATCGTCAAAAGACAAAAAATAGATATACATTTTTTTATAAAATTCATATTTAGTGTAACCTATATATGAATTAGGCAGGAATTGTGTCACGAATTGTACTCAAATTTTTTTTAACATCATCTACCATTTTGTCCATATCGGACATGGAACCTTCTAAAGACCCTACATTACTCATGATTTTTTCTTGGATTTTTAATACTTCAGAATATTTGTTTTTGATAAAATCAAAATCCTTTTTGCGGTCACGGTATTGTTTTAAATTCATCTTTGACTCGTGTTTGGGCGGTATAGGATTTTCTACATTGAGTTTGGGAGAAATTTTCGTTTCCTCACCGGATTCCACTTCTTCTTTGAATGCCTCCTCCTCTTCTTGACCCGCCATACCTTCTACTTGCATCGCCTTCGGTCCTAACGTTAATAGATTCGCTACTACCAATCCAAGAGTGAAAATCACAATCATATTTTTGCTAAAAAACGAAGTAAGAATGGCTACCATACAAAAGATGGCAATGGTTACATAATTTCCGTAAATGGCATAACTAACTAAATTGAAAAAAGTAATAAACACAATGAAATACAAAAAAATGTAATTATGTAAAATATGTTTTTTAAATGCCTCAGCACCTCCTTTCATCAATGTATCCAATTTCATTCTTAATGATTATACTGTACTTGGTTATATATTATACGCCGATGAACATTTACATAAAATCAACCTTCTTTTAGGTTAGCACAGGAGCTCGTATCAGTAACATCATTCTCCGTCAGTGTCGGGCTATCGGTTCTAGAAACATATTCGGAAGCCGAATAAATCTCCAATACTTCTTTGACAATGTTTTCTCTTTCCACATCTTGGATATCAAATATCACATTAGATATACTATCGGATCGTCGTCCACGTATTTTATCCAAAAAATCTTCCAATCCGTTCCGTTGTCCGTTTCTATCACATTGTTCTAAATCACCTGTAATAAACAAACGGGTATTTTCTCCAATACGTGTCAATATCAATTTCATCTGTGACAAGGTACAATTTTGCATCTCATCGGCAATGATGCAACAATTTTTGAATGTACGACCACGCATAAATCCCAACGGACATATTTCTATGACCTTTTCTTCAATCAATTGTTGGACTTCTTTCGGTAATATGTGGGTATGTATAATGTCATACAATGGTCGCATCCATGGTGCCATCTTTTCTTCTAAAGTTCCTGGCAAAAATCCCAATTCTTCGTCCACCGTGACCGAAGGACGTGTAAAAATGATTTTTTCAAAGGAACCCAGCATGAATTCACGAATCGCGGTCTGAGTCGTAAATAGTGTTTTTCCTGTACCAGCAGGTCCAGTGGCAATCACAATTTTTTTGGTAGGATCATTCAAATACATTGTTAATTTTTCTTGACTCGTATTCTTGGGTTGACAGAATTTTTTTTCAAACAATTGTCGTTCCAATGGAGACAAATATTCCATATTTTCATATAATTTTCTTTGTTGTTGAAGGGTAGGTATTTTACCGTGAATTTCTGCATTATATTCTTTTAAAATGTCCTTTTCTGTTTGTTTTTTGGATTTTCTACCACGTTTTTTTTCTGCATGAGTTACGTAAGGCGAATCAACATGTTCAAACACATGGAGAGATTCATTCATAAAATATCACGCCTAAAGGAAAATAGGTTATATATATGATGTTGGAGGTTTTCCTATCAGCCAAGGTTTTTTTGATTTTTTTTTAAAATTGTTACCTTATATCCTAAGAAATAATATATGATATGGTGACGTCATTCTCAAATAGTAATCCATATAAAAATAGCATGAGTATATTATTTAGCCTTTAGACAAATGTATTCACCTGATGTTGTTGCTGTCAAATTTGTGGACGAAACCGACTTTTCAACACCAAAAGTAGTCAATTATTCAAAAACCGAGGATTTAGATGTGGCAACGCATATTCTGAAGGACGACTCTGCGAAGCTTGGAGTCCAGAGGAATATGGAATCCGATCGTGTTGACGCCAAAGAAAAAATGTTGACCGAAGACGCGGAATCTGAGACGTTAACCGAAGTACGTCGTCCCAATCGTAGTGGTAGTTTTGGTAAATCCGACAATGAATCTCATACACCCTCCAAACGTGAAATTGAACCTCTATTACAGCCCGATGAAAACCGTTTTGTCATGTTTCCTATACGTCACAATGATGTATGGGATCTCTACAAAAAATCTATTGATTCCTTCTGGAAAGCCGAAGATTTGGATCTCAGCAAAGATCCGACGGATTGGAAAAGATTAACTCCGGATGTACAAAATTTCATCAAAATGGTGTTGGCGTTTTTTGCCGCCAGTGACGGGGTAATTGTAGAAAATTTGGCATTACGTTTCATGAGTGAAATACAAGCTCCGGAAATACGGGCATTTTATGCCTTTCAAAATTTCATGGAGGGAATCCACTGTGTAACAGGTGAAACAAAAATATTAACAGATACGGGCTATTTTATGATTAAAGATTTAGAAAATAAAAAAGTAAATATTTGGAATGGTGAAGAATTTTCGGAAGTTGAAATAAAATATACTGGAGACCAAGAAATTTATAATGTAAAACTTTCCAATGGTATGGAATTAGATTGTACTTCAGGACATAAATGGTTAATTCGTACAGGAAATCAAGCACATCCTGAAAGATGTGTAACAGAACGTATTGAAACAAAAGACTTAATCATAGGGTCTAGTTTGGCTCGTTTTAAATTGCCAGTAATAAGTAATTGCGACGATCCAAATGAATTTATGAATCCATATATGCACGGATTCTTTTGTGGTGATGGTTCATATTGTAATAAATACCCCATAATTCATTTATACGGTAAAAAAAGGGAATTATTACCCCATTTTAAATACAATAGTTTGCAGGAAAATGATAAACGTATTTCTTTCTACATACACAATTATATAAATAAACCAAAATTTGAAGTTCCTATTAATTATAGTATTGATACTAAATTGCGATGGCTGGAGGGTTATGCAGATTCTGACGGTTGTGTAAATTTAAATGGCAATAAAGATGCTGTATCTATTCAAATTTCATCTATTAATTTTTATTTTTTAAAAGACGTTCAATTATTACTAACAACATTGGGCATTATTAGTTCTATTAAATTAAATCATAAAGCTGAATTAAGATTGTTACCTAAAAATGATGGTTCAGGTGATTCTGCTCTTTACAATTGTAAAGATTGTTATATTTTGTATATTTCTACCAAGTCCGTTTGTTCATTAATGAAAATGGGATTTTTACCAAAACGGTTAGTACTTATTACACGTGAAGATTTAGATAAAACACCAGAACAAACCGGTTTAATCAAGATTGAAAGTATTGAAAAAATATCTGATAGTGAACCTACTTTTTGTTTTTCCGAACCAAAATTACATACAGGTATATTCAATGGTATTTTAACTGGACAAAGTGAATGTTATTCACTGTTGATTGATACGTATGTGGATGACCCTGATGAAAAGATGAAATTATTCCATGCGGTGGAACATTATCCCTGTATCAAAAAAAAATCGGATTGGGCACGTAAATGGATTTCCGATGGACGCAGTTCGTTTGCCACACGCCTTCTCGCTTTTGCCATCGTAGAAGGCATTTATTTTAGTTCCAGTTTTGCCGCTATTTTTTGGTTGAAACGTATGAACGTTTTGCCCGGATTATGTTTGGCGAATGAATATATTTCTAGGGACGAATCCATGCATGTAGACCATGCGGTGCTCCTATACAAAAAATTAAAACGTAAAGTACCTAAGAAACGTTTTGTAGAAATTATGAAAGAAGCCGTGGAAATTGAAATTGATTTTATTACGGTGTCTATTCCTTGTCGTATGATTGGTATGAATCACGATTTGATGATCCAATACATCAAATTTGTGACCGACCGCCTGTGTTTACAAATGGGATACGACAAAATTTACAACGCAACGAATCCGTTTGATTTTATGGAATTTATTAGTTTGGATTGTCGTACCAATTTCTTTGAACGTCGTGTTTCTGCCTACAGTATGGCGAACAAGACCATGGATGATACGACTTTTGACATGAACACCGATTTTTAAGTCTAACTATATTGTAATATGGATGTGGATACATCACCAACAATTCAACAAAAATCATTGCCCAAACGTAAATATACGCGTAAAATCAAACCGCCGGCAGATGCCATCACAAAACCTAAACGTAAATATACGCGTAAAATCAAACCGCCAGTAGACGCTGATCCTGTGGCTACTTCCGTTCCCGTGCCTTCTCCCGTGCCTTCTCCCGTCATAAAACCCAAACGTAAATATACGCCGGTAGATGCCGATTCTGCTACCATCCCTCATACCGTTACAAAACCTAAACGTAAATATACACGTAAAATCAAACCACCAGTAGATACCGTGTCTTCTCCTGACGATGCCTCCACTACTCTGGCTTCTCTGGCTTTGCCAAAAACCTCGGCATCATCCCCTCCGACCGACCGTAGGTCGGTCAAGGTTGCGCCCTTTGGGCGCGTACCCAATTTAGAAAAGAAACCCGAGGACACAAAATGGAGTGCAGTAGTTCCCACCGTGATAGAAAACATAAAAACATCTTTGGAAAGAATGAGTAGTACGATGTCTTCTTCTCCTCCAAAATCAACCGCCAATTTACAAACAAAATATGTTCAATTGATGGATGATTTGGCGTATATCATGCGTAAACGTAAAGATGTCATGCGTGCACGTGCCTATATAAATGCCAAAAATACCATAGAAACCTTTCCGGAGGAAATTACTTCTCCGGAACAACTCAAAGGTAAACCCGGTATAGGTGCGACGATTTATCAAAAATTAGTAGACTATCAACAAAATGGCACCTTGAAATTATTGGAGGAAAACAAAGAAGAATTGAAGACAAAACGTGCGATGGATATTTTTACCAACATTTATGGTATAGGTGAAAAAAAAGCAGAAGAATTGGTAGAAAAGGGAGTAACCACCCTAGAAGAATTAACATCACGGCAATACGAACTTTTGAATGACAAACAGCAAATTGGGTTGAAATATTATGAAGACATTTTGGAACGTATTCCTCGTGAAGAAATTGTAGAATATGAACGTATTTTTACATCAGCCGTTCCTACGGATACCAAATTAGAAATTGTCGGAAGTTATCGTCGTGGATTGTCTTCTTCAGGCGACATTGATGTCATTCTTACCTCACAAGATCCCACACATTTCAAAACATTCATTGATGAATTGAAAAAACGTGAAATTATTCTTGAGATTTTGTCGTGTGGAAATTCCAAATGTTTGGTCATCGCACGTCTAGACAAAGAAAAACACGCACGACGTATTGATTTCCTATACACGACTCCTCAAGAATACCCGTTTGCTGTATTGTATTTTACGGGTAGCAAAGGATTCAATACGTCTATGCGTGAACATGCTCTTGGTAAAAAATTTACATTGAATGAACATGGACTTTCTAAAATGGATGGAAAGAAAAAAGGAGATTTGGTGGACCATGAATTTATGGATGAAGCTTCCATTTTCTCTTTTCTAGGTTTACAATACAAAGAACCCCAAGAACGTACGGACGGACGTAGTGTCGTAGAATCAAATACAATGCCAGCTTCGGTTCCAGCTTCGGTTCCAGCTTCGGTTCCATCTACAATGCCATCTACAGTTCCAACAAAAAAACGTATTACATTGAAAAAACCAAAAAATACAATTCTAGCTACGGTTCCGGCTACGGTTCCGGCTACGGTTCCGGCTACGGTTCCGGCTACGGTCCCAGAAGATGCCTTCACTACGTTATCGGCATCCCTACGATCTTCTTCCGCCTTACAGGCGTACGAAGATTCGTCTAATACCATCATTCCCAATGAAACCAACACCACCCTACAACATGTCCAACAATTCAAAACCGAAGGAATCAATGTATTGGATTCCCTGAATGAAACCGAATTGGCATCCATGTTACAAATGGCAAATCATGCATTTCATACGGATAAAACTCCACTGATGACCGACGGTGAATACGACATTTTACACGAATACATTGAACAACGTTTTCCGGTAAATCCAGTCTTGCAAGAAATCGGGGCGGATCCTATAGCAAAAAATAAGGTAACCTTGCCCTATGAAATGGCTTCTATGGACAAAATCAAACCCGACAGCAATGCTTTACCCAAATGGATGACGAAATATAAGGGTCCTTATGTCATTTCTTCCAAATTGGACGGTGTTTCCGGACTATATACTACCGAAGACGAACAGCCTCATTTGTACACACGTGGTGATGGCAAAATTGGACAAGACATTACGTATCTGATACCTTATTTAAAACTACCTCAAGAACGTGGCGTCGTCATTCGGGGTGAATTTGTAATCAAAAAATCCACATTCCAATCCAAATACGCCAAAACATACGCCAATTCGCGTAATTTAGTCGCGGGTATTGTCAATGCAAAAACCTTGGACAATCGTGTACATGATGTGGATTTTGTCGCCTACGAAGTCATCCGACCTGAAGGCATTCCACCGTCTGAACAAATGAAATGGTTGGAAAGTCACAACGTAATTCCGGTGAAAAATCGTACCCTGACCAAGGAACAGTTGACCAATGAACAATTGTCCGAATTGTTGCAAGATGGACGTAAAAATGAACCGTACGAAATGGATGGTATCATTGTATCCGATGACCATAGTTATCCTAGAACATCCGGCAATCCTGAACATAGTTTTGCATTCAAAATGGTTCTATCGGATCAAATGGCAGAAACTCATGTAGTAGACGTAGAATGGTCGGCTTCCAAAAATGGTTATTTGAAACCACGTGTTCGTCTGCAACCGGTTCGTTTAGGTGGGGTAACCATACAATATGCGACGGGTTTCCACGGAGATTTTATTGAAAAAAACAAAATAGGTATAGGAGCTATAGTACAAATTGTACGTTCCGGGGATGTCATCCCTTATATTCAAAGTGTGACTACCCCCGCGGAACATCCGAAAATGCCCTCGGTACCTTATGTATGGAACAAAACTCATATAGATGTCATGTTGGAAAACGCTACGGAAGATATTTCTGTACGTAAAAAACAAATTTCTGCTTTTTTCAAAACCCTAGAAGTAGACGGAATGGGTGAAGGCAATGTTTCCAAATTGGTGGAAGCCGGATATGATACCATGTGTAAAATTGTACATATGACCGAAGACGATTTCCTTTCCATAGACGGATTTCAGAAAAAAATGGCGGCAAAATTAGCCACAGGTATTCGTACCGCGATTCAACGTACCCCGTTACCAATCTTAATGGCAGCTTCCGGAAAATTTGGTAGAGGTATGGGTACACGTAAAATAGAATCCATTTTTGAATCCTACCCTGATGTGTTGGAAGAACGTAATATAGAAACATTGACCAAGATCAAAGGAATGTCCAAAGATTCTGCCGAAGAATTTGTGAAAAACATACCCGAATTTATCGCATTTATGGAAGAATGTAACATATCGATTACCAGGACTCTTACATCGCCCTTGTCCAACGAACCGGGAGAAGTAGAGGAAAACAACATGATTCTTTCGGAAAAAAGTCAAGAATTGCGTGGTAAAACCGTGGTATTTTCCGGATTTCGTAACAAACCCTTGGAAAATATTCTCAAAACGCTTGGTACCAAGATGGGAACTTCGGTTAGCTCCAATACATTTGCGTTGATTGTTCCTGTCAAAACGGAAAAATCAACTGGTCAACTGACCTCAGCCGTGGCAAAGCCACTGAAGTCTGGTAAAATGAAGGATGCGGAAGAGTTGAAGGTACCTATTTATTCTTTGGAAGATTTTTTGCAAAAATATCAAATCATTATATAGTATATTTACGATGAAACCATCCTATATTATGTTTTATTATGTTTGGACCATTGGCATGTTGTTTCTTGGTATCTTTGGATTATGGATCATCATGTTGTACAAAGAAGATACACAAGAACAATTCAGAAACTATCCAGCAGTAACAAAAATACCGAACATATTACCTCCAAACCCGTACATGCGCGATGCTGTACCAAGACGAAGAAACATAGTAGTTGAAGGCTATACGGACAAAGTACGTAGATGAAGACCCCCTGAACTCATGTGACGTTGCCTATTTGTGAAAATTTGGAAGGAGGACGCATGGATAACACATCATATTCCTCTGGACTCCTACGTTGTCCTTCTGAATATGCGTTGCCAGATCCATATGTGTCTTTTTTATTGTCAGATGTATGTAAAGGAAATTTATCTTCGCCATATATGTCCCTCAACAACATCCATTCAAACAACCCACCATAATAAATAAATACATTGGTAAATCCTAATTGGATCAATTGACGATATTTTTTGTCCACGGAATCGTCTGTACTATGTTTTCCGTAAAGGACAATATAATATTGTAATGGTTGTACACTAGCATCGTTCAAAATATCATTGATGATTTTTTCTTCCATATGATAAGGTATGGTTTTTGGTATCAAACAATGTTGTGATGTCATTGGTAATGTATTGATTAATAAAAATATGGCGTCTTCTTTCTGCCTATGATACACCGAACGGTTGGACATTTTGTTCTTGGTAGTCTCTGATTCTAACATATACAAAATATCTTCAAACCCAACTTTGTGGTTTCCTGCCGTCGTGAAAGAAGTAATGGTATTTTTAGCAGGTTTAAACCAAGAAAATGATTCATTGGATGTAGTAGTTTTGTTGTATAAAAATGACAGCATGCTCTGTTTGTCATAAATTTATCAAACTATATACTATAAGAATTACAAATATAAGGTGATAATAATGAAATCATCCTATCAAATATTTATATGGATTATTGTATTATTCATTGTCATTGGAATTAGTACAAACTATTTGATAAAATACAAAGAAGGATTGGATCCAACTACTACCCCACCTATTACCACATCGCCTCCTATTACCACACCAGGAACCACAACAACACCTGCTACCATCACCACACGACCTGTCAGAACAACACTACCTGTCAGAACAACACGACCTGTCAGAACAACACGACCTGCTACCACCACCACCACGCCAGGAACTACCACCACACCAGGAACTACCACCACGCCAGGAACTACCACCACGCCAGGAACTACCACCACACCAGGAACTACCACCACACCAGGAACTACCATGACTCCAGGTATTACAACTACACCCACAACGACCATCACATCTGCATATGGAACCACTACACCAACACCAACAACCAAACCAACCAATTATGTACAACAAACCATTTCATCTCAAGTCATACTTATCACAAATTGCACGGGAAATGCGGATGTAAACAGTTATATACAATATGCCATTCAATACGCCAATGCAGGGGATATTAACAATGTATTAAGTAATCTTCAAAACGCGATATCCGCCCAATCCAATCAAGGTAACGACGCCGTCGTTCAATTACTCACCATCTCCAATACGTTTTTTACCAATTATAATACCAGATCCGATTCAAAGACGATTACGGTATGGAATCAAGGAAAATCAATGTTACTTGGTGCCCAACAAATTTTGTCCGTCATTGCATCAGCATTTTCGTACGATTACGGTGGAAATTTACAAGCTGCAGTATTTGCATTGAATCCTATACAAAAAGATACTACCACTGCCATGAATTATTTGAACAATGCTATCAGTGTGCAAACCACCAATGATAATACGGATGCCGCGGGGTTTTTACGTCAAGCCGTTTCCTTTTTACGTGGCACGAATCAAACCGTGTTGAACAATTCTATGACACCGATACAAGTAGCTTTGTACGAAATCGCCAGCGCTTTAGCCAATTTAAATGTCAAATATGGAGTCAAAGCGAGTACAGTATGTACCAACGCGACAGCACCACCTGTGCCCACAAAAACACCGATTCCTACCATGACGACAGATCCTAGTGGAATTTCTTGGTGGAAATCACAATTTCATATGAATGTACCCCAGGTAATTCAGAATTTCTTGGATGCCCGAAGTATTTACAACGATTCTGTCAACAATTTGAACGTATATTTGCAAGAAAAGGAAAACTATGATTCTGTGATTACCAGTTTGAAAAATGTGCAAAAAGAATTGAACAATTTGTAAATTTTTTTGATATATATGTGTATATGCTATAGAAGAATACATGTCTACTCCTTATGCAACAATAACCCCTTATATAACGACTACTCCTGGAGCCACAACCACTCCATTTGCCACAACCACTTCATTTGCCACAACCACTCCATTTGCCACGACCAATTCAGTAGCCACGACCAATCCAGTCGCCACGACCAATCCAGTAGCCATGATCAATTCAGTCGCCACGACCAATTCAGTCGCCACGACCACTCCAGTAGCCATGATCAATCTATTTGCCATGTCCAATTCAGTAGCCACGTCCACTCCATTTGCCACTACCACTCCATTTGCCACGACCAATTCACTAGCCACTACCAATTCACTCGCCACGACCACTCCATTTGCCACGACCACTACAACCCCTGGACCAAATTGTGCATTTTTGTGTCCAGACGGAATGCATCATGTTAATAATAATGCATGTTCCACTTGTGTACCCGATACGACACCCACTCCCACTGTCAATACCACAAGAGATATCAATTCGGTAGATACCTATGGGTATATTTGTCAAGCAATTCAATCATTAACAAAGAATCATAGTACTTCGGCGATGAATTATACAAATCTAGCCATTAATATACAATCCAGTGCAGGAAATGGTGTAGGAGTAGCCATGTTACAAGCAGCCAACCTATATATTCAAGCCGTACTCAATCCCTTGTTAAACAATTTTGGTATTCCCGACCAAAATTTGACCAGTGCCGGCATTTATTACTTGGTCGGAACCATTTTATGTTTGTTGTTTTTGAGAAATCCGGTGGATTTGCAAGGAAGCTCACATCCGTACATACAATCTGCATTAAAAGCATTGAATTCCAATCCACCCAATCTTTCCCAAGCAAGTAATAGCTTACAACTAGCCATTACTGCCAATGCTAGTATTCCATTGCGAGTACAAATATTGAAACAAATCTTGGGAGTGGTACAAAATTACAATTTGCCTTCTTTGAAAAATTTGCCCTTGACACCTTTACAAATGTCTTTGACGGATTTTCCCATGTTTATATTCAATGCCGACGGATATCCTATGCAATATTCATCCGTAAATAATTATAGTTCTTGGTGGAATAGTATCAACATTGCAAACAGAGGTAGATATGACAAATGGACAAACCAAGGTGGAACAAACCAAGGTAGAACAAAACAACCACAACCGACGAATAATAATTCAACCATTGATAATACCAACAATCTACCGGATCCTATACAACAATATCTGGTATCCCGTGCGGTATTGAACGCAGCAATGAATGATATGACCAATTATTTGAATACAAAAACGAATTATCAAACATTAATTGCGAATATTCAAAAGATACAAAATAATATGAACACAATTTGACGACATACTATAGATAATGTTTTTTTCTAGAATTATAGGAACCGGTTCCTATGGTCATGTATTTTATCCATGTTTGCCCTATTTAGATATTTCCGATACGAATATAGACATACAAACATTGAACAATATGAACAACAAATACAAGGTATCCAAATTGATAGAAACCTATTATGCGAAAAAAGAAATGTCACGATACGAAATCATTCGTATGGTAGACCCCAGTTGTGAATTCCATCTAGGTACCATGTTTCTGGCAAGTCCATCGCGACAAAACATTCCCTTGATTTCTCAATGTGCTGATGGAAAACACATCGTTTCCAATTTTCAAGATTATCAATTCATTGTGATGAAATATGGCGGAACGACCTTGCGAGATTTTGGTTCAACAATTTATAATGACGCAAAACGATTCATAAAAAACGAGAATACCCCGTCCGTACTTGCGTTTTGGAAGGATACTTTGCGATTGATTCATGGTATTGAATGTATGATACAATATAACATCATTCATAACGATATCAAAACCAGCAATATTGTGTATGATATCCAAGAAAAACGTTTGAATTTTATTGATTTTGGTATGGTACAACATATGAAAAATGTGTATAAAAAAAGCCTGCAAAACGATTACGAATATGATATTTTTTATTACAGTATGCCTCCAGAAACCTATTTTTACAACCAAAAACGTTTTGATATATGGAGGAAATTATCCTACAATGAAAGGGAATGTTGGTTTCAGTACGCATGTACATCATGGAACGTGGGAAATCACGAAAAAACATGGGATTCATTTTTTGAAACCTATTTTTTACCGAACAAAAACTCGGTGACACCATATTCCTCTGGACTCCACGCTATTGCGGAGCAGCAGAGTCGTCCTTCAGAATATGCGTTGCCACATGCATGTGACCAAACTCTTCCTCGCTGCGCAGAGACGAAGTCACCTTCTGAGTTAGTTGTTGAAGGCTACGCTTCGCAAAAGCCCTCTGACCAAACTTCTCAGCAAGCGAAGCTTGCTCCGGACTTAGTTATTGAAGGACTCCTGGCGCTGAATGGATATGATTTATTACCGAATCCATGTGATAATGATTTTGAAGACTATAGTAAATCCTATATGGATATCCTCCAAGAAATCAAGAAAGAAATGAAACATATGGATTCATTTGCAAAACATGTATCTGATTCCGATATCGGGTTAGATAGAGACGATGTACCGACAAGGGACGTTACCCGAAGGGTTGGTGTACCGACAAGGGACGTTACCCGAAGGGTTGGTGTACCGACAAGGGACGTTACCCGAAGGGTTGGTGGAGATGCATCATCATCATGCACCAGGACTCCTACGTCGTCCTTGCACATGATTTTATTTCCACCTACGGTGGAAATAGAGGAGAAACCTTCCGCTATCGCTTCAGGTTTTCCGGCAATTGGTGAAGTTTGCCGAGAACACAGGGCGTGCGAAGATTCGTCTCATTTTATAGAACAATCCGTTGAAAATTTCCGATCCTTTTTGTTGAAAGACATAGATAATTATCAAGATTTCAAAGAATTCATGCAACATTCATTGTATAGCATAGATATGTATGGGTTAGGACAGTCATTGATGTATATGTTGATAGAAACACATCACAATTTACCTATAAGATTCATAAAAAAAATATACAAATTGCTACAAAAAATGATGAATCACAATCTTACCGAAAGAATCGCGATGAAAGACTTGGTAGAAGAATATAAACACATATTACAAGAAATTATTATTTCATAAAAATTGATTAAAAATAATGATTGAATCATATACAATCATCATTGCAAACTACAACAACCATGGATCTATCACAAACGAAACTGACCAAGATGGAATGGGAGTCCATTGAGACCCCGGTAACAGACCAAGAAAAGAGCATTTTGAAATTGATTCAAGACGGATATCAAAATGTACAAATCAAAACCAACGACAATGAATCGTTGCTTTCTTTTATAAAAATAGAACCTACTGCGGAAATACACATGTATTTGTATATAAAATATTTTGCACCCATCATTGCCGAAATTTTAGCATCGGTTGAAACACCAGCAAACTCCTCTTCTGGAGTTAAGTTGGGACCAAAGACAGATACTACAAAACCAACAAAAAAATCCAAAAAACAACTACCGACACTACAAAAACACGGATGGTTGAAAGAGTTTCAACCCAATTTACCGAATGTGGTCAAATGCAAACCCCCCAAAAAAATAGATTTATTACGTTTACAAAACATGGACACGAACATCACCTCTGGTTCCTTTGATAAACACAAAATCGTAGAATTTGTACAATTGGAGTTTTGTCGCAAGATGATGTTTGGTCAACCGCGAGGTCAGGGGGATGAAAACATTCATTTTCATCTTTACACACTCTTACAAATGGAATCTGCTTCTATCTCCCATATCAATCCACATGTAAAAGCATTTGTACAACAGATGCTTGCCTATACACAAACACAGGGGGGTGAACACATTATCCGTGACACCTTTATGAATGCCTATTCCATCATTGAAAAAAATCCATACATTTTGCGTTTTGAAAACAATACACTCTATGATCATCAAAAAAAATTGTTCCAATTGTTTCGTCCACCTTTGGATGAAACCACCACCACTTCAAAAATGGTATTATATACTGCACCTACCGGAACCGGCAAAACCATGAGTCCATTGGGTCTTTCACACGGATATCGTATTATTTATATTTGTGCAGCCAGACATGTGGGTATGGCGTTGGCAAAAAGTGCGATTTCTATGGAAAAACGTGTGGCATTCGCCTTTGGGTGTGAAACCGCTGCCGACATTCGTCTACATTATTATTCCGCAGTAGAATATACCAAGAATCACAAAACAGGTGGCATCTACAAAGTAGACAATAGCAATGGTTCCCGTGTGGAAATCATGATATGTGATGTGTATTCCTATATCACTGCCATGTTGTATATGTTGTCTTTCAACCAAGAATCCGATATCATTCTCTATTGGGACGAACCCACCATTTCGTTGGATGTACCCAATCATCCTTTGCACGAAATTATACAAAAAAATTGGAAAGAAAACAAAATTTCCAACATTGTCTTGTCTTGTGCTACATTACCATGCAACGAAGACATTGCCGAATGTTTGGTCAACTATCGGAGCAAATTTGAACACGGAGAAGTCCATCGTGTATCCAGTTCCGACTGCAAAAAAACGATTTCTCTTCTGAATGCACAAGGACATCCTACTTTACCCCATTTGTTATTTGATTCCTACGAAAACATACAACAATGTGTCATTCAATGTGAAAAAAATCCGAGTTTGCTCCGATACTTGGATTTAAGAGAAATCGTACGTATGATTGCACAAATGTCCGACGGTGATTTTCCCGATGGTCATCGTATTGGTGAATATTTTACCAATGTCAAGGAAATTACCATGTATCGTTGTAAATTGTATTATTTGGATTTGTTGAAATATATGGATCCCAAAGTCTATATAAAATTGCATCTTTCGTTGAAAGCCACCATATTACCCATGTTCCCAACGAATAAAATTACCAAACATGCGAGTATGGATGTGATAACCAAAGTAACGGAAAAACCCATCAGTCGTACCGTAAGTATGCCGGATCATATGCATGTGGAAACGCATATTCTGAAGGACGACTCTGCGAAGCTTGGAGTCCGGAGTAATATGGATATTCCATCATGCACCAGGACTCCTACGTCGTCCTTGCGCATGATGCCGGAGAAACCTTCCGCTAGCGCTTCATGTTTTCCGGCAGTTACCAAAACAACCTCCGATGCCTCCACTACGTTGCCCGTATCTCAAATTCCGGTAGGAGTGTCTTTGACTACTTCGGATGCCCATACATTGACCGATGGTCCTACCATTTATTTGGTAGAAGATGTTTCACGTATGGGCAATTATTATGCACAATATTCTCATGTTCCTACCCAAATCTTGGACGGTATTATGGAAAAAATAGATTTGAACAATCAAATACAAAAAAAAATGGAACAAATGATGAAATCTTTGGACGATATCATTGGTGCCGAAGTAGAAAAAGAACGTAAAATGACGAACGAAGTATTGAAACCCGAAGCCAAACGTTTGATGAATTCCATAGAAGCTATTCGCAAAGAAATACAAGTATTGTCCATTGGTAACAAATATATACCCAATACATTGGCTCATCAACAGATATGGGTAAGTCCGAATGAACCTGTTACAAACGCATTTGTACCGTACATTGACGATGATTCTGTGCGTAAAATCATGGAATTGGGCATAGATTCCAAATTGAAATTGTTGTTGTTGATGGGAATTGGTGTATTTGATTCCATGTTGGTACAATCACAAAATCCTGCGATTTCCTCCTATATGGAAATTATGAAACGTATGACGTACAAACAACAATTGATCTTGATCATCGCTTCCAGCGATTATATTTATGGAACCAATTACCAATTATGTCACGGATTTTTAGGAAAGGATTTGCACAACATGACACAACAAAAAATCATACAAGCCATGGGACGTATTGGACGTAACAATATTCAACAAGAATATACCGTTCGTTTTCGTGATGATTCTTTGTTGTATCGGGTGTTCTTACCTTTGGTAGAAGGTGATATGGAAGCGAGTAATATGTGCAAATTGTTCCAATAAAAGGAACCTACGGTTCCTTTAAAACCTCCCTCTATTGGAACCTACGGTTCCAGTAAAACCTCCCTTAAGTAACGAGGACACCACCACTACGTGGCGGTGCCCTCATAAGGTTTCTTTGTAATATTTCTAAGTACCACTTTCAAAATATTTGTATAGGATCCTGTACAACTAATTAACCAATACTCCTTGTAAGAAATCTTCTACTTAAGGGAGGTTTTACTCCCAAGATACCTCGCCGCCTCTATGAGGCGGTGAGGTATCTTTGTTGTGTCCCAAAACGCCTTAGGGCGTTTTAGGGACGACTGGGTTAGTTTCGCCGTAGGCGAAACTAGACGTAGGTTCCAATAGACGTAGTGAAGGAATCTGAATCAAAAAATTGAATTGCTTTTTTTTGAACATAGATCAAACCATCCTATTCAAAGTTACAACAACAATCATGTCAGCACCTACCGTTTCATCCATGGAAGCAGATGCAGTTATGGACCGTGCCATGGGGCACGGATGTGCCACCTCAGGTGGTAGAGGTGCCAAGAAAGTCCAGTTGTCACCTTATCAACGTAAACAATTGGAAAAGAATAAGACAGCAAATGCTGAAAAAGAAAAACAAAAAAAAAATGCCAATACTGCTATTTATTTGACTCTAAAACAAAAATCGGAAGCAGGAGAATTGGATGAATTCTAAAAAAACACAAAATATGTATAAAAAAGAAGGCTAACCCCTTCATTTTTTATTTACCCCGATAAATCATTTGAAAAGCAGAATGTTCAGGCATATGTATATAAAATTTGCTTTTTATTATATGTAGAATGAGCCTGACAAAAAACAAAATTATTCAAGAGTTTGTTTCCAAAAATATACAAACACATGAAAATAAATTTGATTGTCTAATGAACGAAATAGAAACATATATTGAAGGTGCGGTTGCTCATAATATGACGGAACTAAAAGAAAAAGCCAATAACAAAAAGAAAAAGGGCGATCTGTTTGAATGTTTCTGTTTTTTGTATTTACAACACGTATTGAATCACGATCAAGTATGGTTTTACAAAGATTTTCCAAAAGAATTGAAGGAGCAATTTCATTTGACAAAAAATGATTATGGTATTGATTTGCTTTCTAAAAAAGATGGTCATTATTATGCAATACAATGTAAATACAAAAAACCATCGGACAAAATCCAAATCATTTCTTGGCGTTCATTGTCCACCTTTTATGCCATCGTGGTGAAAACTGGACCCTGGTTGAAACATATTACCATGACCAATGTCAATGGTTGTAAACATATTGGTGAAAAAGGAGAAAAAGATTGGTCCATCTGTTTAGGTACATTTCGTAACATAGATCATTTTTCTTGGTTAAAACTATCTGATACCAATGAATCAGAAATCATACCAGAAATTATGCCAGCAATAGTACCAATGACAGAACCAATGAGAGAACCAGAACAAAAAACAAAAAAGAAGGAAGCTTTGTTTCCGGATACCGAATTATTACGAAACAAACGATTACAGTATTATAATCAGTTGATATAGTAACTAGGCAAATGTTTTTGTCAATATTGGATTTTCTTGGATTCAATGGTCCAATCATCTTGGTAGCTATGAACGTCATCGCCCTATGGGGAAGATGGTATTATATCCTCTTTTTTTTCCTAGGTGCCTTCTTGGACGATGCGTTGAATCATCTACTGAAACAAATCTTCCAGGAACCCCGTCCAGAAAAATGCAAACCTACCGAATTTGATCCCTGCACAGGTTCAAAACCGGATTATGGTATGCCTTCGGGTCATGCCGAATCTGCCGTGTTTTGTTGGACATTTTTGTGGTGTATGTTTCCCAAATTGTCTTGGTTCACCGCGGTGGGTGCGCTGTTGGTGGTATGTACCGAAATACATAGATATGTGTATCGTCGTCATACCCTAGAACAACTGTTGGTCGGGTCGTTGATCGGGTTTTTCATGGCACAATTGACCTTGTGGAGTGCTGAAATCTTCATCCGAAATTATACATAACCGCATTCAATGGCAAACAATATATCATTTTTTTGAATAATTTTGAACGGCTTTCCACATCCTATTGGAACCTACGGTTCCAATATTTATAGTCCATTCAGTACACTCAAAGTATAAGGATTACCTTTCAATTGACTCAAAATATCACCACTATTTCGGTCCAATTGTTGTCCTTGGTACAAATTCAAATTGTTGTGTCCTTGTAATGCTCCCATAGTATCCGTAGAAGGGGTCGGAGCATAGAATTTGCCGTCTACTGGACGTTCATTGACCAACATCTTTTCTTGGGGTCGTTGGGTCATATTCACTTGATTGTTCAACAGTGCCATGCCACCAGGAACCATACGACCATTGATGGTACTGGATTTGATTTCATTGTTGCGTTGGCGATATTCACCGTCGTAGGTACGGGCTTGTTGACCACCTTCACGTGCACTAGAACCACCCGTGTAAAAATAATCGGTGGTGGTATCGCGTTCGTTCGCAATGGCTTGGTGGGGGGTACTTTGGTAAGCACCACCGTGTTGATTGGCATTTTGTTGGAGATGCCATTTGGAATTTTCCGTGGTTTGACGAATGGTTACCGCGGTCTGGTCATTCGGATTGAAATAATACGACGATTCCACCGGTGCCTTCATATTTTGATATGGGCGCAAATTTCCTACCGTATTTTCTTTACGTGAAGGTTTGAGCATATCCACAAATGGTGCAACGGCGGCTCCAATAGAACTCTTGACCGCACCAAAATAACCACTGTCTTGGGATGGTTCCGTACGTGAAATGGAGCGATTGTTTGGATATACATGAGTAGATTTGACACCGTAATCATTTTCATTGGGTCCACCGTAATTCAATGCATAGGCGGGTAACAATTGTGGTGAATCCAATTGTTGATTATGCGAGGGCATATATTCACCCCGAATCACGTGGGCAGTGTGTCCATTTCCTGCCACGCCGGTATATTCTACGGAGGTTTCCGGACGACTGACAAATTTAGGTACCGGAATGGCACGTGCGGTGGTACCTTTTTCAATACCCGTGGTGGTAAATAGACGATCTTGCCCCATTTCAAACGTTTTTTCTACACGATGTTTTTCCATGATACCCATGTTGGATTTGTCCGTGGTCTTGGGAACAAAACTCATGGCGGGACCTTCGTATCCTAACATACCGGTACCGGACGCTTTTTGTTTGTTTACTACACGTAATTCGTCCACCGTTTTGTCTCTCCATTGGTCCCGTGCCATCAAACCGGAATTGAATCCCCCGGCACCTTCTGATGTAAACCCTAACCCCAAACCGGGACCTACATTGATGGGTTCAAACGGTTTGATACCGTTCATACTCATACCAGGATTGATACGTGATTGGATAAAATCCACGGTACTTGGCATACCATTTGCCCACTGATAATTGGTATCGGGTGAAAACAACGGTGCACGTTCACTTTTGGAAATATGTTGAGAAGCTGAACCCACATAATTGTCTAAAGTGGATTCTGTCGCATTGGATGCATTATTTGTATGTGATTTTGAACCAAAAAATGGAACCATATTGTTATGGGAAAAATAATCGGAAGATACCACTTCACCGGTCATGGAACGATAATTGTTGTTATTTTGGTTCAACATGACGTTGGGTTTTTTGTCCAGATTCTTTTGGGAATTCAACAAATTGACATTGAAAAATTTGTCCGTATATACCGAAGGAGAATCCGATACATTCATCGTGGACAATTTGGAGGTTTTGTCTCCATTGTTTTCATTCGGAAAATTACTATCAGGAATGTTCATATTCGGTAAAATTTCCTTGCGCTGTTTTGCATTCTCAAAATTTTCTTTTTTTTGGGTTTGAGATACTTTATAGAGTCCTCCTAATGCTAAGGCAGGAATGATAAATTCCATGTATTATATGATTGTATGATAATGATATAATATATAGCGATTGTTTTTTTGTTATTTTACAACAGGTACTGGTGTCGGCACGGTTTCGTCCATCATGGAAGCCGGTGTGGTTTCTACAGGAGTTTCTACCGGTGTGGTTTCCACGGGTGTTTCTACAGGTGTTTCCACTGGGGTTTCTACAGGGGTTTCCACAGGAGCTTCGGTACGTTTCAAAAGAGTTCCATACAAATGAATAAATACCAAGGTGGGGTCATTCGTAACTTCCATGCGTAAATTGGATACTTTGTGTTCTTCGGTCAATTGTTGATTCATTTTTTCCAAGGCTTGGTTACGTGCAGAATCAAAAATAGTATTGTCAAACCCTTGAGCACCTACGGCATTGTATACGTCGGTAACGAAACCACGAGCCATATTGATTGCGGAAGATTCCGTCACGTGAATAATGCCCACTTCTTGGTAATTGGCATCGGTATTTGGTTGGGTAGAGATACGTTCCGAAGGAAATATGTATACATCATTGGATTGTGGAGACTGGGATGAAGACTGGGATGAAGACTGGGATGAAGACTGGGGTGGGGATGGTTTGTTTAATCCGACTTCTTCTGCAGATTTTGAATTTACATTGACAATCACTGGGGAAGAGTCTCCACCGTGGGTTTTTTTTCTAGAAAAACGTCGTCTGGCTACCATAAAAAAAATACTATATACTATATGTTCATATTATGAAGGACGACTCTGCTGCTATTGCTGCTTCGCAATATCAGTAATAGCAGCAATGCGAGGAGTTCTTCAGAACATGCGTGGATTATCGTTGATAAGCCTCTTTGAAATAATCTTTTTCTAAAATACGGGTTTGAATGTTGTCATAAAAGGGTTTTTCCGTATTGGCTTGGGGATTGATCCAGGGTTCTTCCCATCTTGGTTGTTCACGATTGCGGTATATCCATGCCGGATGACTGGCACGTGATTCCAATACATAAGGATTTTGGGTATGAAAATGACTTACAGGCTGACTTGCGACGGCTTTGGATTGATATTCATTCAATTGCACATTGTCACGATTCAAATGACGGGTCATACACCGTAAATCACTTTCTAAATTGACAAAATTGTCACGGCGATTGGCACCCCAGGTTTGCATACGTATTTGTACATCATCTACCATAGGTAAATCCAGTCCAGGTCCAGGTTGTTCTAAAGCATATCTTCCTGGAAAACTACTGATTTGCATTTCTTTTTCAACTCTGGTGGAATCACTACGAAAACTCGTCAACATTCCTATGATTTACTTTATACTATACACTATACACCGATTATTGGATATTGGAACCTACGGTTCCAGTAAAACCTCCCTTGAGTAACGAGGACACCCCCACTACGTGGTGGTGCCCTCATAAGATTTCTTTGAAACCCTTTTGGGCAATAATAAACAAATTGGTTGTATAGGATCCTATACAACTAATTAACCAAGAATCCTTGAAAGAAATCTTATGAGGGCACCACCACGTAGTGGGGGTGTCCTCGTTACTCAAGGGAGGTTTTACTGGAACCGTAGGTTCCAATAGAGGGAGGTTTTACTGGGTTAGTTTCGCCTACGGCGAAACTAGACGTAGGTTCCAATATCCAATAACCACATATGTTGCAATTTCATACATTCTTTTTTTTGATGTCCGATCATATAGTTGAAATGGAGCAAACAACATGTATCGGGAATGTCTATTTTGGATTCTTGCAATTCCGGAAAATAACAACCATTGGACAACAACGATTTGGACAAAGTCATCGTCGGAACATCATATAGTTCACATTTGTGATTCAAAAAGGCTTGGTCCGAAGACCAAGATTCCACGTCTTCTTCGTCATAATCAAAGATACACAATAATTCGGGTTCATTCCGATATACAGTGACTCCCGTGCAAAAATTTTTGCAATTGTAGCAATCGGAACAACTCGTCCCTCTTTCATCACATTGAGAAAACACCGCAATCTCGGGATGATTGTTCATTTCTTCTACAAAATACGGGGTGGGGTCATGAAACAACACAATATCGGTATCTATGTATCCTATCGGATGATGTGCATACTGTAGACAGTATTGGATGGTATCCAATTTGGCAAAGGTGATTTTTTTGTATTCGTATTCCAACCAATTTGTCATATTGGTAGACAAGGACCATTGCAAAAAATCGGCGGAAAAACATACACATCCAGGTTCATGCCGTAATTCTTGGTACGCCATTTCATCCGTACAAAATACGTGCAGTATGAGGGGAATGCGTCGTTCTTGTATATTTCGTAAAAAATTCTTGGTATAGGATACATATCCGTGATTGACCAGGGTAATCCACGTAATATTTTTTTGGTATTGTGGGGATTTTTCGTAATGATTGTCTGAGGATGGTTCTGGTTCTGGTTCTTTTGTTTTATTCATAAATAAGTTACCCATTTCAACTATCATGTTGAAATGTGTTTATTTGGTTTCACGAAAAGAACAGCATTACGAGTGCAGTGGTAGGCAAAGCCAACAATACCAAGAGGACAATGATCTTGGTCAGATTCATCTTGGTACGTGTTTTCTTTAAAAACATCATTATCATACAAAGTTCATATAGGATCACCAACAAAGCTAGCCATAGAATCCCATAGATAGATTTGGACAACATATTGAAAAACGGATATCCGGGAACCACTTCTTGGTTTAATTTCAAGGAATTGAACAAGGTAACCCCCAGTTGTCCCCACCATTTGTTCCACGCTTCGTTGGGTCCATCGGACCCTATCCAATTGGACTGATTTTCCGTGGCAGTAAACAATTGGTAACATAATGGGCGATAATACCCGTATCTATACCGACAATGACTGTTGTTATATACATCCCAATCACGTATCTTTTTTTGGTCCAAGGACAATATATCACGTCGCATTGCCTGACTATAAATACAGGCATGAGTACCCGCAGACGTAGTGATACGATAATGTATACCATCCCATCCCACGGGACGTTGTAATATAGGTAATGTACCTAAATAATACATGAAATTGGGGTGTGGAATATGTTGTAAAAATTGTCGGATACGTTTCGCATGTATAGGTTCATCGCGAATACGCGGATCAAAGAAAAAATCGTCTTCCAATACCAAGATATTACGATATCCTTGTTCTTCGGCATGAATAAAGACATTGATAAATGCATCTATGATGTCTTTCAAGGATACGGTGATATAGGGTTCTTTGGGACAAGACCGAAAACCGGGATTAAACGCAATGTATATGATCTTGGTGGGGGTATATGTTTTCAATTGATCCAATACATTTTCATAACGTCCATTCCCTTCCAAATGTAATACATAAGTTGCATCCACGTCTTGGTCAAATAGAGGGGGTTGGGTCACTTCTACGGGTTCATAACGATAACACTGATTTACCCGATTTTTATGGTCATTAAATGCCGAGGTTTTTGGCAAAACCGGAGTAGTGGAGACATCCATTTGTATTATCCTACGGTAAAAAATCTAAAGATTTGTATCTTGGTAAGAGTATATTGATATGACTTCTATGCAAATGCCGGTTCCTACATTATGTTTGAATATGATCGTCAAAAACGAAAGTAAAGTGATATTACGTATGTTGGCATCCGTCGTTGATTTACTGGATAGTTATTGTATTTGTGATACTGGCAGTACAGACAATACCATTGAATTAATTCAGACATTCTTCCAAGAACGTAACATACCTGGACAAATTGTCCACGAACCCTTTCGGGATTTTGGACACAACCGTACCTTTGCCCTAGAAGAATGTACCAAGATTCCCAACGGAAAAGCCGATTATATTTTGTTAATGGATGCGGACATGATTCTTCACCGTGACCCGGCGATTTCCGTCCAAGAAATCAAACAACGGTTGGCACGATTCCGGGTATTTTTACTGTATCAAGGCACCGATACCTATCATTATAAAAATGTCCGTATTGTCAAAAATCGTATGGGGATTACGTATTGGGGAGTTACCCACGAATACGTAAAAATGCCTGAAGATGCTAAAGACATCCCCTACGGTTCCTTTACAGATACGGAATTGTTCATTCGTGATATAGGAGACGGAGGAAGCAAAAGCGACAAATTTCAGCGAGATATACGATTGTTACAACAAGGTCTGATAGATGTACCCAACAATGACCGATATACGTATTATTTGGCGAATAGTTATCGGGACAATGGTGATACTCAATTCGCCATAGAAACCTACCAAAAACGGATCGCTCTGGGCGGATGGGTGGAAGAAGTATGGCAAAGCAATTATGCGATGGGATGTTGTTACCAAAAATTGGATGATATGCCCCGTGCCATTTTTACTTGGTTAGAAGGTTATCATATTTATGGGAATCGCATAGAAAATTTGTACGAAATTGTCCAGTATTATCGCAAATTGGGGAAAAACGAATTAGCCTACCAATTTTATCAAATGGCAGACGATGTCCGTACCAAACATGCCGGAAAACATGATCATTTGTTTACCCAAACGGACATCTATGATTACAAACTGGACTATGAATTTTCCATTCTAGGGTATTATTGCAATCCCCAACACAAAGACCTGTCTAGGGTATGTATGAAAGTGCTCCAATATTCCTCTTTGGAGGATTCCATGTACAAGAATGTCTTGTCCAATTACAAATTCTATGCGCCGGATTTGGCACGTTATGCACTTCCGATGTGTACCAAGAATATAGATATGTTGTCGCAAATTGGTCGGGAAGTCATGGGGGGATTGTTGGGTGAATATGTATCTTCTACTCCGTCCATGTGTATAGATGCCAAAACGGGGGATTTGGTGATTTGTGTGCGTTATGTCAACTATCGGATCAATGACGCCGGTGGATACGAAGGATATGCGGGGGGAGGACAGACACAGATTGGTACCAAGAATGTTATCGCACGTATTTCGGGAGTAACGGGTGATTATGAAAAAAGATGGACATTGAAAGGTATGCCACGTAAACCAGGTGGTGATGGGGGCGAAGTGGTGGAATATGAAATGATATGTGATCCTACGTACAATGATGGTCGTTATCGGGGATTGGAAGATGTCCGTTTGTTTTCGTATGACAAACATCAGGGTATGGGAGGGGGCGCGGGACGATTGATTTACAACGCAAATCGTGGACTGGATGGAGTCACGAAAAAACCGCCTTCTCCGCACGACGAATCCATCATTACGGTGGAACACGGATGGTTAGTCTATGACACGACGGACGCCCAATATAGATGTGCGAATGCGAAATTATTGAAATATCCTGCGGCGAATCCGACGTTGGAAAAGAATTGGGTACTGTTTGGTGCGGAAGTGGGGGGTCGTATTCATTTGAAATGTGTGTATAGTTGGCGTCCGTTGGTTCTTGGTACGATATGTCCTACTGCGGGTACCTTTACCGAGACTCATCGGTTTGCAGAGAAAACCTTGCCGTATTTTTTCAAAGATGTGCGGTGTTCCACGTGTGGGGTCAAAGTCGGTTCGGAAATTTGGTTCATTGGACATTTGGTGAGTTACGAAGACCGGCGATATTATTATCATATCATGATGGTTTTGGATGGTACGACGTTGGCACTGAAAAAATACACGACCTTGTGGACATTCAACAAAGAAAAAGTGGAATATACGTTGGGGATGGTGTTTTTTCCGGAATACCAACGATTTTTGATCGGATATAGTGTGATGGACCGTGAAACCAAATATATGATGGTTTCCAAACATATATTTGACGATAGGATGATTGCGGTGTAAAAAATACATGTCAAGTATATAGATGTCAAAAACAATAAAAAATATCAAATTTAGACATACAGAACAAGATAAAACACTAGCACAAAAAAAAAAAGTCAAAAAAAATTTGAAGCAAACCAAAAAAAAAAGAAGCCAAATCATAAATAAAAAGCGTGACATAAAAAATATTCAACAATCATCCGCTATGGACGTTGTTGAGGAATCACAATCACCCCCGAAAAATTCTATAGACACTGTCACAAAAGGTATAGGTAATATTTCCTTGGGAAAACAAGACACAATTGAAATTAGTTTGATTATTATTGGACATGGGGGTGTTATTTCTTCTGAAAATGGAATAGTCCAAAGGTTTAAACTGCCTGAAAATGTATCTCAAACAAATGTTCTTGGACTAAGATATGCCGGATTAACAAATCTTGCAAATAAAGTGTACAAAGAAAACATAGATAATAAATTGCAACATGAAGAAGTACTAAAAAATGCGAAAAATTTAAAACTTTTTTTAAAATATTATAATTATGTGTATTCGCTTGCATTGAATGAATATGAGAAGGACAAAAATGGAGATTATATGTTAGACATTTTTGGAAATAAAATCTATAAATTTCCAGAGATTCGTCATGCAAATGCGTTAGTGGACAATGCATTGTCTAAAAAAAATATCCATTTGCACGGAGATTATGCAGGAATTCGTTACAATTATGGTAGTACACGTGCACAAAAATTATACACGGGAAAAAAAAAGAATGAATCATCCATTTTTTCACATCATCAAGAAATATATGAACGACCCTTGGTGAAAATATACAGTGTTAATGTGAATGGTGAAGAAATACAACGAAATAAGGGTCTTCCGGAAATTATTGTAACTGATATAAAAAATGATGTGACACTCACTGAAGTAATTGAAAAATCGGTTGAAAAAACCATGCAGGTATTTCGTAATTTATCTACTATTCAGGATAAAAAAATCATCGTGAATGTAATAGATATGACTTGTAATAACACGACGACCAATTTTTATCCAGAAATTGAATTTATTGGACCTCCAAACAAATTCGGTGGACCGAGCCCTCATCAAGCGAAGCTTGTCCAACGTAGGTGAACTACTAACTTTGTGCCGGAAAACCTGAAACGCTAGCGGAAGGTTTCTCCTATATTTCCACCGTAGGTGGAAATAAAATCACACGCAATAGAGAGACGACTCTGCGAAGCGTGGAGTCCTGGTTCATGATATAAATTATTTACATTTACCAAAGCTTTTGCGATGCCACTGAGTAACACCATATTCTTGAATTCCTTTTAAATGTGCCGCAGTGCCGTATCCCATATTGGTATGCAAAGAATAACGTGTTTTAAGTTCCGGATATTCTTCGCATAATTCTTCAATGTATTTGTCGCGTTCATATTTAGCCAAGATGGATGCCGCCGCAATACTCGCATATTTACCGTCCCCCTGTTCAATCGTTGTATGTGGTATCATATACATGGATTCCGTAGATTCATCCAAGACACTGTACGGTTTGAAATAATTGCCGTCTATGATTAGGCTCACATCTTTGATAGAGGGCGTATTTCCTTCAATGCACGATTGTGCGGTTTTGGACAATATTTCACGAATACAATCATGCATACACATCATATCCGCTTGTAAAATATTCACACGATCAATCGTGTCCGCTTCTTGGAAATGTACACTGGTATATTCAGCATGTGCACGAATGTATTCCGCCAATTCTTTCATTTTTTTCTTGGAATGGATTTTTTTGGAATCTTTCATTAGGGTAGTATCAAACAAGGCAGGGTCACGGGGTAATACGACGGCGGCTGCATAAACTCTACCAAACATCGGACCACGACCACTTTCGTCCAATGCAATTTCCCATCTTGGATGTGTCGGACTGATATCATAAAAGGGTAACAAAGGTGGAGTTTCTTTTTTAGGCGGCATCGTTTAGACGTGGAATCGTTGTTGATTCCCTTCTACAAAAAACCCACGGAAGAATCAATTTTTAACCGTATCTAATATATACGTCAATTAAGAATAGTAAATACAATAGGATGAAACGATGGTGTTCACCTTTTGTGATGTTTCTTATATTATTAATAGTACTGATCATTTCCATTGTTTTTACAAAATATCTACCCATAGAAGGGTTCATTAGTTACAATCCAGTAAGAGATCAACAATTGGTGATTGTACCCCTTTATAGTTCCACACAACAATTGTTGAAAGTATATGATTCCGTCTATTTTGACCCTCAAACCGGAAATATGTTGGAATTGTTCGGTACTCCTTCCGGTAACAATACATCCACCTCCAATGACGTTTCCACATTAACCAACATGGTTCTCATCCCACGTCAAGGTACAGATGTGGTATTTTATGGTAGAAATACTACCGACCCACCCTTTAGCAATAATATGATAGAACCCCAATATTTGAATGTACAAATGAATTCTTCTTACGACGCATGGTATTATCCCAATGCGGGTAGTTTGTCCACCTTGCCCTTCAATTATCAAATTTTTTACTTCCCCTGGAAAACCCAAACCGTAATCTTGATCAATGATTGTACCATTCAAAAAATAGTCGGTGTATTTCCATTCATCAATTCCACGAAAAATACCTCTCGTATTCAACCAAGTTCCCAAACCTTCAAATATCCCACCCAAAAAATAGAAGATTACACCAAAGAGGCTTATGTGGATGTTCTTCCTCAATACTTGTCTAGTATGCAAGGAAAACCTGCCTTCATAACTCCGACCCAATTGTACCAAATTGAGACCAACATATGGTTTGATACTACCAATGGTATCGTGATGATGATGAAATCCGGTACTTCCACGGACCTAGATATAGAAACCGGGGTGTCGTTTACCATCAAAGCCCAAACGGATACCAGTGTACTCCCATGTATCATCGCCAGTGACAATCTCGGTCAAAACATCGTGGTATGTACCGCATTTCCCAACAATTGTACCATGGTCAGTATCTTGTGTGTCAATGAACACAACAGTTCCATCTTGGAAATTCGTAACGTAATATTGTTTGATCCAAGTGTTTCAGGTGGCGTATCTCATAAACACAATGATCATCATCATCATTCACCACCCAATTCACCGAAAAGTCGTAATACGGACAAACCCGACGATAATAAATACATCTTGAAATCGCAAATTGTGCCTCCCGTTTGTCCCGCATGTCCATCATGCAATAATAATACATGTGATGCATGTAAATCGGTAACTACCTTGGCACCTCTTGGTAACAACAACTCGCTTTCCAGTTTGATTGCCAATTCGTATACTGTGGGTAAACAAACAGGCAATGGAAGTGGAAACGGAACGTTATTCCAAGACAATGGCATGCCATGGTCACAATCGGTTTCTAATATGGTTACTGGTGGAGAAAATACCGTAGGAAATGTATTGTTGGGTGCGGAAGGAACCATCGGAAATGTATTGGATACTGCCATAGGTGGAACCGCCTTGTTAGGTCTTGGTACAGTTGCGGGTGCAACCACATTGGGTACTGGAGTGGCAGGCGATATTAAGGATTTAGGGTTGGGTGTCACAGGAGACGTTGCGGGTGTTGCCAACAATTTGGTAGATGCGGTCAAAGACATTGTAACCCATACCATGGACGATTTGACCGGTGGAAAAGGTGACCAAAAAGGTACACACACGTATACCAATGAAGGCGACACTGAACAGACGCCGACACATACACCAACCTTCCTACCCACCACCACCCCGGCGACCACGATGGGTTCAGAATTGAAAAACATACCTGGCGGGTATAAGATGGCATGTGGACCTGGACTCAACAATTATTACGGCGCCTTGAACAATCACAATGCGTCAAATTTTATGCCTGTGACCAGTGATTTCAGCAAATTCGGGCGTTAAAAAAGCCTAAAGAAAATGTATTTATGATACAACAGAACACCTTTGTATCATATGTCTCGTAAAAAATCAGATACATCCATGGATGTATACAATCAAATCTTGCAACGTGAACCCATTGCAAAAGAAATTATAGACATATTGCAATCATTTGACGAAAAATGTAGAAATATTACGTTCAAAAAAGGTATTTATATCTATGGTTCTCCCGGATGTGGGAAAACACAATTTATTTGTAATCTATTGGAATCCTTACATTATGATGTCATCAAATATGACGCAGGTGATGTACGTAACAAAGCTCTTATAGATACCATTACATGTAACAATGTATCCAACCGCAATGTTCTTTCTATGATGAATCGTATTCAAAAACCCATCGCCATTGTGATGGATGAAATTGATGAGATGAACAACGGAGACAAACGTGGTATTACATCATTAATCAAACTTATCCGCCAGAAAAAGACCAAGAAACAGAAAATGGAACAAGTGACACTGAATCCCATCATTTGTATCGGAAATTATTATGTGGACAAAAAAATGAAAGAATTGAAAAAAGTATGTAATGTATTTGAACTCAAGACACCGACTCATAGTCAAATGTCATCCATCTTGGACATGATTACTGCCAAAGTTTCGGTAACCATTCTACCAGAAATCAAAGAGACTATTTTGAAATTTGTACAAGGGGATATGCGGAAATTAATTTTCATAGAAAATATACTACATACACGACCACAATTTTTAGAAGACCATTCTATTTTAAAAAATATTTTTCAAATCAAAACGTACAATGATGATGCAAAAAAAATCACACATCGGTTGTTGAATGAATATGTCCCTTTGGACCAACACAATCAAATCTTGAATGAAACCGATCGTACCATTATTTCACTTCTCTATCACGAAAACATCATAGACCCTTTATGGTCTGAAGACCGGAGGGTTTCCACCTTGAGGTCAGAAGGACGAAATCCTTCCACCTTGAGGTCTGAAGACGTGACAGAATGTATTCATTTTTACAATCAATTCTTGGACAATTTGTGTTTTGCCGATTATATTGACCGTGTCACCTTTCAAAATCAAATTTGGATTTTCAATGAAATGAGTTCTATGATCAAAACCTTTTATAACAATTGGTTGTATCATCATCAAATATCTCATACAGTGGCCAATTTTCAACCGTCTGAAGTGAGATTTACCAAAGTACTTACCAAGTACAGTACTGAATACAACAATCAATTGTTTTTGTACAACATGTGTCAAGAATTGGACATGGACAAAAAAGATGTAGTCGCATTTTTTCAAGAATTACGTATGCTCTTGGGGGGATCTTCTTCCGTGGTTGTATATGATCATTTGGACGATTTGTTTCAATCCACCGATATTACACGATTGGACATCAAACGCATGTATCGGTTCTTGGACAAAAATAGTGATACATTTGATTTGATTGGTGGTAAAAAAATAACAGCGGCATCATTACCTCATATGGAAGACATCGTAGAAGATGACGAAGGAGGTGATGATACAGAATGAACGGCTTATAACAATCGTTTCGCTTCCTCACGTTGGGGTATAAACATCACTTGAATTATATTAGAAAAACGCACTCGCTTCATAGGAGGAATACAACTAAACTGTTTTGCCCATTTCCATAGAAAAAATTTCATAAAATAAATAAATCCTATATTCTTATAGGATGTATTTTTATGTGTCTAAATTTTGTAAAAACTCATCTGGTGTTGAGTTTTTGTCTGAGTGCTTTCGTCTTGCGATGACGTCCAACTCTCCGGGACCGATGGAAAGAAATGGAAGAATGTTTCTTTTTTCTTGATTTTCCCCCTTTTGTATAATCATTATCTTCATCATCTAGAATTCTTTTACTTTTACGAACAATTTTGGGTGGAGATTTCATTTTTTTTGGAGGAGAGAATGTTCTTTTACAACGTATTTTGTCTTGATTATTGCATATTGCAATTTCCGTATGAAATGTACCATTCGCATCTGTTTTGCCATGTTCCAATATATAACCGTCATGACCATTATTACATAAATAGGAAGCTAAAGTTCTGTCAGCAGTTGAATCAGAATCACGTATGCCAATTTCATTTTTTTCAACACGATATCCATAGTTCTTGGTCAAAATATGTTGAATATTTCCAGGAGCATCATTGTACAATGTCGTCATAGTTTCAAGGTCATCCAATACAACAAGATGAAAATCTTGTTCGGTAATATATTCCGATACTGTCCCGTATGTTTCAGCAACATTTTGATTCAACGCAAAAAATGTAGGTTTATTTGGATCATGTTCATATTCTTTACACTTTGGTTGGTTTTCTTTTTTGGGTGAACTCATACGAATTGTGTTATTGGTAGGACTAGAATTTGTAAAAGTTGTAATCATATCTGTTTCTGGTTTTTCACCTTTGAACAAGGGTGTACCCCTAGAAATTGTTTTATATTTTATGGACATGTACGCCTTATATAAAATTAGGAGATTTTCTTGTATCACGTCTGATGATGATTTTTGTGTGGAACATACCCCCCTGCACGAACACGGGTAATCGCATCTAAACGACTATTTTTTTCCGTTTCATTTTTGACAGGACCACTTTTGGGTTGTGATAATTTGTACGCATCCAATGCCCGATGTTTTAATTGTTCCATGCGAGACGAAGACGATTGGTCACAAAATATGGCTGATTTATTCATCCCTGGCACGGTCCCCATACCGTCTTTGGAGGATGTGCCATTGGCGAAAACAAAAACAACTGCTCGTTTCATATTATACAGTCTTTATGAGAAATAATTTAGAATGGATTTTATGCCCATTTTTTGGTTTTGTATTTCTGTTAAATATTGTTGAAATAACAAGGTTTTCACCTTGGCTGAACAATATTTTTCACGTTTTTTCATGTGTATTTCTATGGAATCCCCGTATTCCTTTTCTATGACAGATAATTCTCGTTTAATTAAACGAATGGTTGGTAACAATTTTTTGAAAGTACAAATCGGTTCCAACGCCAAGCCAAACAATTGTTGTAACGGTTTCATCAATTGATTGGTAATATAGAAACTATAGTCAATGGGAACACGATTTTTGATGATAAATTCGGGAGTTTCTATTTTTTCGCCCTGCAATGCCTTATTATCTTTATGAACCACGTGTACAAACTTCATACGGTCCCCAGGTTTGGGTTTGTTTCCAGGATCACGTTGAGCAATGCGTTCTGCCAATACACAATGAGCAATCTGTTGAGGATTTTTGTAATGTCCACGTAAAGCCTTGGTAATCATTAATTTTTCCATGGGTACTTTTCCATGAATCAACTCTTGCAAAGAGTGGTCCAAAAATTCCACGGCTTGTTGTATATTTGAACAACCTGTAGTCTGAGATTCTTGCATTAAGATATTCAGTATTCCACCATACGTATCTTTCAAATAATCGCACGAATCACGACGTTTCAGGGACAAACCCATATATTTCATTTTTCCTTTGTTGGGATTGGTTTCGTACAACATACCGACATATCGTTTTTTGGACAACAGAATGAACGGCATCATGGTCTTTTCGTACGACAATTCCATCGGAGATTTCAAGAATTGTGTGCATAATTTCGCAGCATCTTGGGCGATTTCTATCGTAATTTCCAGAGCACGTTTACCGCGGATATCTTCCAAATTTTTCGTAGGGTCTTTCAGATTGAAGGTAAAGAATACCGAATCCGTGTTATGTACAATCATATTGCCAATTCCCGCGGCGAAATGATGATTGTCCGTCGTTAGATCATATACATAATTGTTACCATAATACGGTAATATTTCTATTTTTTGAATGACAGAAACAATCGGTTCATGATACACATTTTCGTAGGCGTGCAAGGTGATACTATTGGTGATACTATTGGATTCTATTTCTACCCCATATCCCAATTCATGCATCGCAAAATAATATTCGGCGATTTCTACCATCGTATCGCGTTGATTGTTGAAAGTATAGGATCCTTCTGTCATAAAATGGGGATTTTTCAATTTCATGATATTTTCAGACACGAATTCCGCATCTTCACCAATGGGTTTCATGATCACATCATGATGTAACAATTGCGTACTCAGTTGGATGTCTTTGGGTGAAATGGGTTCACCCATTTTGGTCAACAGAGAATGGTCGTCCGTTACATCTACCATGGCAGTATTGGTGGTAATACGAATCATTTGTTTGTGAGGTGCCAATGCATGACGAATTACACGATGAATCGGTGTCCATCCTTGTTCGGTCCAACTATCCACGGGAATCAAATTCAGTTCACAATATTCCTTGTCACCTGAAGATTTCCAACGATCCATTCCGTACATTTTTGCGATATCGGCAATCGTATGAATCATGATATATTTACCTACACGAATCGTTATCGGAGTATAATATGCGACAGAATCCCCATACACATATTCTGCACAACATTTGACTGTACCCTGAGTTTCTGTGGTAAATTCCATATCACCGTAGACTTCTTCAATGATTCGTTTGGCATACGTAATCATTTGACGACCAGTTGCTGTAGTAGATGCTGCCACATCTTTTTCATAAAAAGTAGAGGTTCGGGCACCACATTGACCATACAAGGAATTGGCAGTCACTTTGTAACCGAGTTGTCGTTTGTCCAATATGTTTTGCATAAAGGGGTCTTTTTCAGTTTTGATCAGTTTACGTGTATTTGCGCGTGCCTGCAATAACTCTTCCAAAATGGCGGGCATGATGGATTTTTGATGATTGGGTAATTGTACCCATCTACATATTTTTTTTCCCGTTTTTTGTTTTACGGCTTGTGCGGATGGTTTTTCCGGATTTTTTCGCCATTGAAAGGTGTCAAATTCCACGTCAATGTATTTGTATCCCAAATGTTCCAAATTGTCATAGTTGGGGTCTCCCGTTTGACGAATCAATGTACCTTTCAGATCGTACTCTTTGGTCCATACTTTGCTATCGGGTGACAAATTGTTACTAATCATGGAAGAAGGATACAACGAAGCATAATCCAAACAAGCGACGGGATTGTCCATATACATGGAACACTTGGGTGGTAATACAATGGCACCTTCGTATCCGTCGGCAAATTCCGGTTTTTCCAAATCGGGCATCAATGTTTTTTTTTCACGGCATTTTTTGGATACATAACTGGTCAATTTGATTCCTTGTCCACGAAATACCAAAAAGGAAATCGGTACACTACAAATGCGTGCCATTTCTACATAACCGGTGATTACATCTATTTTGTTCATCAGATGATGTACAAGATTACAATCCTGAATACAGTATTTCGCGACTTTGGCACGGTCTTTCGCATCACCATTGGACAAACGGAAAATGTCTTGGGGAGATACGTCATCTTTCGCCATACACCATTTGATACTTTTCTTCTGGTCGTGAAGATCCGTTTCATGACCCTCAATGGATACGATGTATTTTGACACGGGATCGGTAGACGGTAGAATTTCCAATACTATGAATTTGTGTCCGTCACGATAGTAATCACTGGTAAAACTGGAAATTTCAATATGAATATAGTCGCCTACATGTAATCCGGCAATGTTGTTGGTATACAAATACGTAAACGTAGCCCCGTCACTGTCCGTGACAAATTCCACTTTTTTCACGTCATCACGGATAAATTGTCCAGCAACATCGTCCAATTTGTACGAAGCCAAATTGAAATCACGACGAAAATAGGTATACATGTCTATTTGTAGCCGTCCTGGCATACTCGGATATCGTAAATCATATTCACCCGTGGCAAGAACAATCTTGGTATTGTCCAATTTAGGTGGAGATATTATTTTGTCATCTCTTTGGTTAGTGTCTTCTTGTTCGTATTTACGTGACAATTGTAGAAATTCATGAATACAACCCGTTTCTTGCGCACGTACAAACATAAATTGATAATCAAACCCGAAAATATTATAACCAATGATGATATCGGGATTTTCCGTCTGAATCAGTTGAGTCCATTGTTTCAATAAATCGTCTTCGTTGGATACGGTTTCAATGACGGCACCGGGTACGGGATCACAGGTATTTAATACCAAACAATGATTCAGATAGGGTTCATTATCCCCGTATTTCATAAATGTGGAACCGATAAAGGTGACTTTGTCACCTTCCAATTCAGGAAATCCATGTTCAGGGAAACAAAAGGCTTCATTGACCATGGTGATTTTTTCTTCACGTGAATATTTGTCCTGTTGTAACATATCCAATAGTTCAATTCCCGCAACTATCCTTTTGCTTGGCGCTAATGGTGTTTTTTTTGAAATTACGTTCGGTAAATGGTCATCTTCATCCTCTTCTTCTACCATATCCACCTCATCATCACATACATCTTCTTCGTCTTTATCACCGTCCTCATCGGGTAAGATTTTTTCAAACATTCTTTCAATGGATTGCAGATTCTTTGTATCGGTATTCATGATACGATTACCTTCGGAATCCATACATATATGGGCGATCCACCGAGGAATCAAGGTTTCTTCCAAATATTTTCGTGAAGGTGTTTTTCCTTTGGGATATACCAAATCAATGTCCGAAAATTTGCCATATCCAAACGCCGCCAAAATGATTCGTTCAATAAGAACGTTTTGTCGCGATTTGTCACAGTTACCTTGTTTGATTTGTTGTTGAAATATATCTACCAATTGTGTCGCCAATCGTTTGTACGTTTTTTTCGGAATGGGAAAATCTCCGTGACTACTAGACGCTTCAATATCAAAACTACAGATTTTGTAAGGAACACGGGTTTCTTTTTGTGATTGGGGAATCAAATCACGCATACTACAACGAAATTCATAATGACAAGACGTCGTCGTTTTTTCGCTATCTATCATGGTATGTTGAGGTACAAATACCCATCCTGAGGGCGAAATATTGTAGATATGAAAATAACGTAACAAAGGGGGTAATTTGCTCTCATACAATTCCAATTTGCATTTTTGGGAATACAAAGGACGTAATTTACGTATAGGAATATCTCCTTCGTTTTTCGGTGGTTCCGTAACATACCACATATTTCTTACACGCATCATCGTCATGGAATTTTGAAAAGTTAATTGGGCAAATTTGGATTGTTTACCTGCACTGAATCCATATAATTTGTTGTATTTGACCAATTCCACACCCAACAACAATTGTTCAGCACGTTTTCCGCCACCCAATTTAGTCAATAATTCGGTACGTAATTGATTGCAATTGTTTTGTGTCCAATGGTCGGCGACAGATACAAAGAAGAATGGCTGAAATTCTTGGACAAAAATGGAAAATGTTTCACCCTGTTCGTTGATCCCATACATTTGTATGATGAATTTGGGTACGGTATGGGGTTTGTTGGATACATTCACGGTTTCATCGTCAGAAGAGGATTGGTCGGTGGACATGGGTGAAACGGTGGGACATTCATCATAGACGTGAAAATCCAAAAGTCGTACGGATTTCCCTTTGATTTTTCTATGTATTTTTTTTTGATGAGTGGCGGTGGAGGCGGGTTGTGTTTCAGAAGGACGGTTCATTGTCATAGTATCTTAGGTTATATGTAAATAGATTCTGTGTGACACAATTATAATCAATTTTTCGTCTATCCTCAATATATAGCGTTGTAACATTGTATATAAGTTAAATAATGAATAGAGATCATACAGACGAAGATAATAAAGAAAAAAAACATATCACTTCGTATCGTGAAGTTGGACTTGAATCCAAGAAACAATGGCTTTTTCCTAATTGGGTTGTCACAATGTTGAAATGGTTATCACCTCTTCTTCTACTTGCTCTAGTTGTTCCCATATGTATGACCATTTCAAAACTGAAACGTCCCTATTTCTTACCGAAATTGTTGGCAATTGGTATTTTGGCGGTGTTTTTGGCAGATTTGATCAGTGCCTTGGTACATATTACGTTTGTGGATAATGCCTATTCCACGACGAAATTCACTGTGGACGAAGATGGATATTTGATTGTACCCGTGTTATACGGATATTCTTCCTGCCATCATTATTTTCCTAGCAATTGGAAGGACATTGACGATTCTACCTCTTGGGTATCCCTTACATTGATTGTATTGATTTTTGTCTTTTTTGTGATATTGTTGATTAAAAATGTCGTACTGAGATTGCTGTTGTTACTTACGTATTCTATCATTCCCTTAATAACCATTTCCCATAAATACATGCATGAACTCAATCATGGACGCTATGTACCCTTATGGGTACAATGTTTACAATCAGTAGGGTTTTTTATGAGTACAAATGCTCATCGCATACATCATGAAAATCACATATACGACTGGGGGTTATTGAACGGATTTAGTGACTATTTTGTGAATTCAATTGTCAAAGGTATTTGTCATTGGAAAAATACATGTCCCATAGAATTAATGACGGAAAATTATGAACTTTATGAAAGAAAATATCAAACGGATGTGGTAAAAATGCGTTTTGTAGGTGATATTGAAGGACGTATTATTTGCAAACGTGATGGACATCATTTGTTGTTGTTGAAAGAAAACCACTAATATTGGTATTGGAACCTACGGTTCCAGTAAAACCTCCCTTAAGTAACGAGGACACCGACCTTCGGTCGGCGCCCTCATAAGGTTTCTTTCAAGGATTCTTGGTTAATTAGTTGTATAGGATCCTATACAAATAATATGAAGGTGGTTCTTGGTAACCTTATGAGGGCGCCGACCGAAGGTCGGTGTCCTCGTTACTTAAGGGAGGTTTTACTGGAACCGTAGGTTCCAATAGAATCTACACAATATATAAGTAGATTTTACATGAAATTTAATACAAGATTTGTTCTAGTTTTGTTTATTATGTTGGTTCTTTTAGGAATCTTTTTACATTCACTCAATGTCATGACAAAAAAATTTGACCTAGAAGAAAAAGAAGGATTCAATTCTTTCAATACGGACATCTATAATTTGCAAAATGGCAAAGAAGAATCCCAATGTCCCAATTTGTTGGTCAATAAAGGAGATATTTTGCTCCTATACAACACATTAGCATTTGGACCCGAGAATCAATTGATACAAACCTTCAAATCCATGAACGAATATCTGGCGTACGTTTCCCAACAACAAAGTGAAGGTAAAAATTGTCCCTTGTTGTATTTACGTCAAGAGGTGAATACACAAGGACAAGATGTATATCGCATGTATACCGAAGCGACCATGGGACCTGTCGGAGGTCCTGGTCTGATACCCAGTCATATGATACCCAGTCCGGAACCCATGCCAACATTGTCCGACCCCTATATGCGTCCTTCTCCGGGTTCCCAAGAATTTGGACAACAAGGACGTCCACCTTTACCACCGCCATTTTTGGAATCCGTGCCTATTTGGGATTTACATCATCAACCACCTATGTATATTGAAGGGGGGATGCCGGCATTACCGATGGAAACACGTCCAACTGGAGTGATGATTGCGATGGACGCGAACAAAGATACGAATCCGCAATTCAATCAAACCGGATTGAATAGTTTTGATCCATATGGGTTGTACGTAGGCAGATTTACGGATGTAGATGTATTACAAAAAAAAACAGAAAATACACATAGTGGATTGTCTGCCAATGCCGCCGACCCCAACTGGGGGGGTGTAAACTTTACCCAAGAACAAATACAACGCGGGGAATTTTCTAATAGCCAAGTTCAACGCGTTATTTATCCACAAATGGGGTTTGTATAAGATTTTTTATGTTGTGAGTTTCATTTTGTTCAATGACAAAATGAAATAAATACTATATGCACCTAACAAAATTTGGACACATTCTGTCATCATAGAATACATAATACGACGAAATTTAGGACGAATTATGCAACAAATACATAAACCTACCATCAACCACCGAATATCGGTCGTTGATACTTCCATATGAAACATACGTTCAGGTATGGCAATATCACCCATTTTTTTGGTATAGTCAATCATTGTGGAAAACTTCATGATGTTGGATTTGATAATTGTACTTATACATGTCTACAAACAAAAGCAAATCAATTTTATTATATGATTGGATCCTATAGTAATTTTTTGATATTTATATGAAGGAGTGTTCTATCAACAATTGTACAGAATATTCTTTGGTTTATAAAATGGTGGTCTTGGGGATGTGGGGTTTTTTCGTAAAAATGTACGATGACCTGGATGATTTGTATTTGTTCAACAATCAACGTATCATGATGGTGTTACAGACCTTGCAAACCATCATCATGAGTTATTGGTTATTTGTGGTTGCGAGTACCAAATTTGATTATTGGATTATCATTGTTTTTTTGGGAATATTTGTCTTGGATTGGGAAGCATATACCGGTAATGCGTATTTTTTCTCTGCCACGTTTGGTTTTTTAATTTTATCCATAGGTATATTGATTGTCAATCGGTGTTTTTTTACTATCACGGAATTGCTATGGTTTTTTGCCTTGTTGTTTTTAGCGATGCCATGGACGGAAGTTATTTGTATCAAAGTCAATGGTATTGCTGCGGATATTGGCAAATATTTTCATTTATTCCCGCCAAATAACGATAAATTAACGTTTATTCAACTTTCAGAAACGGATTTGGAAGTATCTTTTCATAAATTGAAAACGCGTATTACGTCTTTGTTCTATATGTCTACGGCTCTGTGTATTCTTTTTTATTTGAAATCCTATAGTAAAAATAACAAGATGTGGGTACATTTATTGTCTGCATTGATTGTATTAAATGCGTGTCATCTTGCTTATACGACCTGCTCCATTTTCAACCAAGCCAATGTATTGTATTTTCATCCGGAAATTATTGAATTGCACAAAGAAAAAAACCAGGATTAGATGTATGCATGCTGTATATCGGGATGATTGATGTTCGGATAATTGGTTTTCAAAAATTGTGCCAATTCTTTCCCGGAATGTTCCAATCCGCGATGATTGACGAACCATTCTCTTGGGCTATATTTCACTTCGGGTGATAAAATTCGGTCCAATGCCGGACTGATATCGTGTTCATTTGTAAAAAATTCCCCGGTAACCCCGGAAATGACATTGGTCCATCCTCCTACAATGTTTTGGTTCACCAGTACTGGCATGTCATACAACATGGCTTCGGTAATCACTCTTGGACTCGCATCGGATACATTCGGAGCAAACAAAAACCGGCATTTTTGCATTTCTGTTTGAAATTCATGAAAAGGTAAAAAGGGAACGGTTTTCACAATACCCGTGCATTTGTCAGTGAATTCACAATTGGTTCGTCCTACTATCACACCTTTCAAATGATATTTGGAACACATTACTTCCAAACATTGTTTCGCCAAATCCCAACTACGAATGTACCAATTCCATCCCGGGGTGCATTGTTCATTGTCATCCAAACAAATATAAATGAAATCATATTGTTTTTGAATACTGGGGTCGGGTTTGTAATGTTCTACATTTTTCAAATCGGCTTCGGACATTAACAACAGTGGTAATCCGGAATATTGTAATTTATATCCGGGATCACGAAAACAATGAATCCATGCGGAAACCATACTCACATAATCGTGTTTTCGTTCTTCGTGGAATCTATCTTCGTGTGGATTGTTAATTTTGTAAGGAAATTCTAAATAACTGGAAATACCAATGATATTCCATCCCGCATTTTTATAGGATTCGTACAACAATTCGTGATTGGTTTCACGAAAAGGTGCGCTTATACAAATAATATTTAATTTTCTACCTTGTTCATCATAGATATTTTTAAACGGAAATTCCACACTCGGTGGTTCTTCTTTGGACATGTTGTCCATGGATTCTTGAAACCGTTTTTTCACATTGTATGGTTCTGACAATAACAATTCAGGGGAGAACAATTTATACAATAAATAAAAAATAACGATCAAAATACATCCTAAAACCATCCATTCCAACGGTTTATAATTGGAACGTTTCATACACCGATCATATAACATTTGTTCCTATATATTTATGTATACTTGCCACCACTGCTGAACTCAATTTACGTTCACCCGAAGTGGATTTCGTATAAATACCTTTCAAACAATCTGGGTCATCTTTCAATGATTTGATTAAATTTTCCAACGTTTTGAATTTTAATACAATGGATGCTGCCGAAATACTGCTTATTCCGGGTATTTGACACAAGGCAATTTCCATCCAATTTTCCGGGGTAATGTTGTCTTTTTTCACTTTTTTCACCACAGTACTGTAAGACGGGGGTGGTAATGGTTCATGTATAGGAACGGGTATACATATATTTTGCGGTGATGATGTGTCGTCTCTCTCTATGACAGCCGCCAGTTGCTTGTTTTCGGGCACGTGATACGGAGAGACGTTTTTCAACCGATTGCGATGAATTTTTGACGCGGTTTGCCATATCCATTCGGCAGTTTCTTGGACACTCGCTGTGCGAAAGATACTAAATCCTTTGTAATGATTCAACGATGTCATGGACGAATATATCAACACACGATCTTTGGGGTTGGTCACTTGGTTCATAATTCCTTCAATCAGATACATGATGTTGTGTCTTGGTACTCCACTAGAATGTATCAGACGATAGGATTGTTCTTCGTATCTACTATCACGAATACTGGCTAAAAGATCCGGAATGGATTTTCGTTCAATCAACAATGCGGTTTCACCGTCTGAATGTTCCAAGACAATGTCCCCCAATACCAAGACTTTTTTGATGATTTCTATAGGTGAACTGACCGTCGCCGCTGCACTAATTTCTAGGAGTTTTTCGTACAATATTCTTTCTCGTTCATCTATGTAAATACGCATAGTTACATAGATACAGCTGGTAATCTTTATACTATATTGGAACCTACGTCTATTGGAACCTACGGTTCCAGTAAAACCTCCCTTAAGTAACGAGGACACCACCACTACGTGGCGGTGCCCTCATAAGGTTTCTTACAAGGAGTCTTGGTTAATTAGTTGTATAGGATCCTATACAAATAATATGAAGGTGGTAACTACAAGGTGGTTCTTGGTAACCTTATGAGGGCACCACCACGTAGTGGGGGGTGTCCTCGTTACTCAAGGGAGGTTTTACTGGAACCGTAGGTTCCAATAGAGGGAGGTTTTACTGGAACCGTAGGTTCCAATAGTTCCAATAGATTAGCGCATGCTTGGTTGGGGAGATGTAACCATATTCATGGGAAGATTCTGGTTAGGATGTCGTTTGAATCGGTTCTTACGCATACTTACCAAACTCAACAAACCATTACCCCGTTCCACATACGCATTGTATACGGAATCAGGAATGTTCGCTGTGGGAGGAGTTCCCGCCTTTTTTGCGCCACCACCTTGTGGTTTGTTTACTAAACTAGACATGTACGTTGTTTTCCAAGGACCTGAAAGAACCATGTTTTCAGAAATATACTGTATAATATACTGCTATAGATAAAAATAAAGACATAAAAATTGATTCCTATATTGTAATAACGTACTCATTCTATTCCTAATTGTAACATGTCCTCTTATATGAACAAGCACAATCGTTCCTGCCGTAGTGATGGTTCCAATGAAGGAAAATCCAATACCATCATTGTCGCTCAATCAGAACCCAACGAATCCACCAACCCAATCTCTACAAGACGGCTAAATACCGCGATATCCCATATTTCTCCCTCCTTGTCTTTTGTTCCCATGGGATACAAAAGACAAATGTTTGGCGAAGATGATTTGCACATAGAATATAGAAATGGGGTAGAAGTCACCGTATATAATCCATTCAATCCTATGAACAAATTGATTTCTGCCGCGGAAATAGAAAAAATATTGTCCAACTATGGGATCAATGTGCCGATCAATCATTATGAATTTTACAAACGTGCTTTTGTACACCGCTCCTATACAAAATCCCCCCTGTTACTTACGAATCCGACTGAAGTGATTATTACTCCACAACCTACCGGATGTTTGAACTTGTTTACCAAATCCAATGAACGATTGGAATTTGTCGGAGACGGAATACTGGAATGTATTACAAAATTTTATTTGTACCGCCGTTTTCCAAAAGAAAATGAAGGATTCATGACTGAAAAAAAAATCGCCCTGGTAAAAAATGAAGCCATTGGACGTATCGCTTACGAAATGGGTTTGCATAAATGGTTTATTTTGTCTAAAAATGCCGAAGAAAAACAAACACGTACCAATTTGAAAAAATTGGGTTGTTTGTTTGAATCCTTTTTAGGGGCATTGTTTTTGGATTTCAACAAAATATCCGTAAAGGATGAAGACGGATGGTTTGAAAATGTATTCTTAACTGGTCCCGGATTTCAAATGGCACAAATTTTCGTTGAAAATGTATTTGAAAAACATGTCAATTGGATTGATTTGATCCGTAATGATGACAATTATAAAAACATTTTGCAAGTACGTATTCAGAAAATTTTCAAAGTCACACCGGATTATTTGGAAATACAACCTTATCAAAACGAAATTGGGTATCATATGGGTGTCTATTTATGTTTAGGACAAAGTATACATAACCTAAATCATTCTCATGCAATTCCTATACAACATTTTACCTCTTTGCAGAGTATTCATGAACATATGTCCATCTATGGAAAAATTATGGTATTTTTAGGAGAAGGAACCCATAAAATCAAAAAGAAGGCGGAACAAATGGCTTGTGAAAATGCAGTACTATCAACACAAATGTTGTTATCCGATGCTTGATTTTACCTTTTGTTGGAACTATGTTATGGGTTCCAACAAAACATCACAAAATAACATATACGATTCTTTTTTATTTATCTATATTCCAACATGGAACAAATGGATGCTGAATCTAAACGTTTGTCCCAAATCATGGATAATTTAAAAAATCGCAATTTTCCTAGTACCAAAATGAAACAAGGTGTACGTGTACAAGTCCAATTTCAAGACCGACGTGACGCCACCGACATGGACCGCGATGTCATTGTGGATCGTATCAATCGTCAAACACCCCGTGGAAAAGTGGTACAAGAGTCACCTAAAACATTTTCCCGCGACATAGAGTCTCTGTCACCTGAGAAGTCAGTTGTTGAACGGTCACCTTCTGAGTTAGTACTTGGAAAAATCTCAGCCCCCGTATCTCAACCTGATAACACAACCCCCGCAACAAAAAAACTAAGCAAAATTACGATTACTAAACCCATCTCTGAAGAAGCCGAAGAAGAAGCTGTGGAAGAACCTGTGGAAGAACCTGTGGAAGAACCTGTAGAAGGAACCATGGTAAAAACGTCTAAACCAAGAACCACCCAAAAAAAATCACGTATGGATTCTTTTGTGCCCCCCGAAACACCCAAAGAAGACGCAAACCCGCACGTCCGTAGGACGGAAGGGTTTGGTAGGGATGCCGATAACGTAGTGGAGGCATCAATCATCAAAATAACCACTTCACCGTATTATATGAGCAATCGCAAACGTTTTTTGGAAAAAATCAATCAACTATTTGAGCCTTTTATGCAAGAATTAGCCAAAACCCAAGAACAAATCTCCTGTAGTACCTTGAAATCTATGGGAGCTGCCGGACAAAAGGTGGAATTGTTAATTCATCAACGTGTTGCCCGAGAATATTTGAATTTGTATTCCCCTTACCGTGGTTTGCTGCTGTTTTTTGGATTAGGGAGTGGAAAAAGTTTAGCGTCAATTTCCATCGCTGAAGGTATGAAATCCCACAAAAAAATATGTGTCATGACTCCGGCTTCCCTGAAAATGAACTTTTTTACTGAATTGAAACGTGCAGGTGATCCACTCTACAAAAAAAATCAGAGTTGGTCGTTTGTATCTACCGCAGGTCAACCCGATTTGGAAGATATCTTGTCCAAGAAAATGTCCTTGTCTTTGGATTTTATTCGTAAAAAAAAAGGTGTTTGGATGGCGGAAACCGAATCCACATCCACCCCCTTTTCGGAATTATCCGAAGAAGACCAAATCGCCGTGGACAAACAACTGGATCAAATGATCCGTGCCAAATATTTGGACATCAATTACAACGGAATCAATCATCGTATGATGTCCGAATTGACCGAAAATTATACCAAAAATCCCTTTGACAATACCGTCATTATCATTGATGAAGTACATAATTTGGTCAACATGATTGTCAATCAAATCGGACGTTTGTCCAAGAAATCCGAAAATGTTCCCACCAAAATCGGACCATCTACCCCGATTAGTTTGCTCCTATACGAATACATTATGCAAGCACACGATGCACGAGTGGTGTTTTTATCGGGTACACCCATTATTAATACCCCCAATGAGATTGGAGTATTGTACAATATGTTGCGTGGTTACATCAAAACCTGGACATTTTCGTTGCAAATAAATACCACGGCGAAGATTACCACCGAAACCATTTTACAAATGTTTCATAAAGAAAAATTCCTCTTGTTGGATTATGTGGAATATAGTCAAAACAAATTGACCATTACACGAAATCCGTTTGGATTTATCAACAACACCACGGGAAAATGCAATACCAAGTCGTCACGTGCCAGTGCGCTGGAAAAGGGTTCTCAGAAAATTCCGACGACTGCCACCGCCAAAAAAGATGACGACATTGCCGGAGAACCTGAAGCGTTAGCGGAAGGTTTTCCACTCACAATATCAACGTCCAAGAAGACCACACGAAAAATAACCACCACATTGCCGAAAGGTCAAAGAAAGACCAAGAAGGTTACTATAGCCGAACCCAGAGACGCATTTCCTACCCCGAATACCATGGTAGTAGAATCCGAAAAAGACGAAGATATTTACAATATGGATCCTCATGAAGGAGGAGGAGGTGGTAATGAAGACGTGGACCCGAATTATCAGGGAGTATGTTTGGATGAAACCGGGAACATGGATGATTCCAAATTTTTGGCAAAAGTCAAGGACATTCTCAAACGAAATGGATTGCAAGTATTGGTGACTCCTAAAGTGGATTTATTCAAATGTCTTCCGGATCGTATGGATGCTTTCTTGGATATGTTTATTGATATTGATACAGGTATGATGAAACAATCCGATATGTTTAGTAGACGTATTCTGGGATTGACTTCCTTTTTCAAAAGTCCCCAAGAAAATTTGTTACCTACTTTGGAAGAAACCGACGCGGGAGAATCGTACGAATTGGTAAAAACCGAAATGAGTACGTATCAATTTGAACAATACGCTGTCATTCGCAAAGAAGAACGTGATAAAGATACCAATGTTCAAAAAAACAAAAAGAAACGGGGTGCGACTTCCGGTGCGGAAAATACAGAGGGATTGTATCGGGAATTTACTTCTACGTATCGGATTTATTCTCGTTCTTGTTGTAATTTTGCTTGGCCAGATCCTCCTGGAAGACCCATAACTTCTACCAAACCAGACAAAGGAAAGCTCCTAAAGTCTATGGCGGAAGAATTGCCCGGGATTCTGGAAGAAGAAGAACAAGATATTACCGGAAAACAAAAAACAGTTCCACTTACTAAGAAATCCCTAAAGTCTTCTATGGTGGAGGAAGAGGAAGAGGAATCCGGCGATTCACTTATATCGGAAATTCCTGAAAAACAAAGTATACAAAAATCGGTACTTCCGACGCTGAAAAATACGCAACCTACTAAGAAATCCCTAAAGTCTTCTATGGTGGAGGAAGAGGAATCCGACGATACACCTATATCGGAAATTCCTGAAAAAGAAATGGATGATCTTGAAAAACAAAGTATACAAAAATCGGTCCTTCCGTCGCTGAAAAATACGCAACCTACTAAGAAATCCCTAAAGTCTTCTATGGTGGAGGAAGAGGAAGAGGAATCCGACGATTCACCTATATCGGAAATTCCTGAAAAACAAAATGTACAAAAATCGGTGCTTCCATCGTTGAAAAATACGCAACCTACCATAAAATCCCTAAATTCTATGGAAGAGGAAGAAGAGGAAGAAGAGGAAGAAGAGGAAGAAGAGGAGAAAGGCATTCATCAAAAAGGTGGAGCGGAAATATCGGAAGAGAATACCAACCTAGAAGATATGGGATCCACACTAGAAAAAGATGACGAGGGAGAAATCTCTGAACTTCAAGTGGAAGAAGCCATGAAACAATTGAACCAAGAAGCCTTTCTCGCTCTTTCCAATTTGTCCACCTATAGTCCTAAATACGCCGCCATTCTGGAAAACATACTATCGGAAAAACATATTGGTCTTCATTTGGTCTATTCTAGTTTCCGTACCTTGGAAGGCATTGGTATTTTCCAATTGGTACTGGAAAATAACGGATTTCGTAGATTTCATATACAAAAAATGGCAGACGGAGAGTGGGACATAGAAGATGACATACTTGGTCAACCTACCTATGCACTTTATACCGGAACAGAATCTACTGAAGAAAAGGAAATCATACGTAATATTTACAACGGAGCCTGGGACAATGTACCACCACGTATTGTGAAGAAATTGGAAGCTCAAGACAAGGACGGCAAAAAGAATACCGTAGGTGATATCATCAAAATATTAATGATTACCGCCTCTGGTGCCGAAGGTATTAATTTGAAAAATACTCGTTATGTACACATTGTAGAACCCTATTGGAATATGGTAAGGGTGGACCAAGTAGTGGGTCGTGCCAGACGTATTTGTAGTCACGAAGAATTGCCACCCGAATTACGAACGGTCAAAGTATTCTTATATTTGTCCGTGTTCAGTGAACAACAACAAACAGACAAGAATTATGTAGATTTGATGAATAGTGATGTAAGTCGTTTCAATGAGAATCAACCTGTAACTACCGACGAAACATTGTACGAAATTTCTTTGAAAAAAGAAAACATTAGTAAACAAATATTGAATGTAGTGAAAACCAGTTCCATAGATTGTGCATTGTATCAATCACAAGGTTCCAAAGAAATGATATGTTATGGAGCCAATTTAGGTCATATAAAAACCAATGACTTTTTGTCTTATCCTACCTTGAACCAAGATGCACAAGTACAAAACAAACAAGTGGTTACCAAACAACGTGTTTCTTTTCGGGAAATTACGATTAAAGGTAAGAAATATCATCTCAATGAATCCGATATGAATCTATATGAGCATTCTGAATATATGGCAAACCGAACCAACCCCGAAAAGATGAAATCGGTAGGAAAATTGGTCAAAGAAGGGAAAGGATACAAGATTATGTAGGTCTTAACAAAAATACTATCATAGAATATAGATGAAGAATACTACTAAGAAAGTGGGAATATATACATGTTTCATGGTCATTGGAGGAATTATATTGATATGTTGTCTCATGAATACAAAATATAATGAAGGGCTTAGTTCTCAAAAAGACGATACTACGGATCAAATACAACAAAATTGTGCGTACGAAATCACTCAAATGAATAAATTAAAAAAATACATTCTACGTTCTACTACCATCCAAGACATTGACAAGGACAATTTGAATACCTACGTGTCACAAATACAAACATCTTTGCTAAAATATTGCCAGTATTGGTCTGACAATATCGGAAATATCAACGAGACTGAATTGCAAAAATATATGACTGCTCTGCAAGATCACAAAAAGGTCCTCATCTATTATGTGGAAAACACGAATAGTATTATTACAGATGATAAAGACAAAATCAACGGTTATTTGTATGCGAAACTACCGGATGACACTCCGACACCTACGGTAACTCCCACCGTGATTACAACAGCGGTTCCCACAAAAAAAACAGGGTTTATGAGTGATCCCGATCTTAAATGGAGTAAAGGACAAACCTGGACACCTGTGCCCGAATTTACACCGAGTGCGATGGCACAATTTCAAGAAAACATGCCTACATTGTCCTCCGGTGCTACCACTGGATTGGGTACCATCGTAGACAATACACAAAAAATAATGTCCAATGTGAAAGGAAATCAATCCAATGTGTATAGATTGTTTGGTAAATCATAGATGTTTGTTACTCCCAAGATACCTCGCCGCCTCTATGAGGCGGTGAGGTATCTTTGTTGTGGTCCAAAACGCCTTAGGGCGTTTTAGGACCTACTGGGTTGAGACAAACGTGAAGGTGAAAATTCCTTCATATATTCATGTATCAATGGTTCACAAATATCCAAGGAAGAGACTGGTTCTGTTTGATAAATACGACTATCATTGACATGTTTGAGACATTTCATATAATGGGTTTCTAAACACATGGACATTTCCAATTTGAAAATTTCCGCCTTGGTATCATTGGACAAGGTACCAAAACGTCTACCAAGAAATTTGTGATTGGTACGGCGTTTACACATATCAATGAATTTTTCCGATATTTGTGTATCATTTTCCGGCAATTTCCGGTTTGTAGGTACGTCGTCGCTATTCGTAGTCATATTTTTGTATATGATTATGATAAAATAAAGAGAAATATCAAACGACATTTTTGATATTTTTTACAAATCTCCAATATTCATTCCCTGTTCTAACCACGATTGGATTCTATCAGGATGTAGTGCAACCGATAACAATTCGTATTTGATGATATTCATACGATTTTCCAACCACTGATAATCCAAGGTAAAAATCGCAGGGTTTCTGGACAATAATTCATAATCTATTTTGTCCAGATTTTGTTCCAAGAGGTGAATCGCACCAGGATTGGAAGATAACCAATCCCATTTGATTTTGTCGGGATATTGTTCCCAGAGGTGAATCGCCGCAGGATTGGCGGATAACCATTCCCAATCTATGTTATCGGGGTTTTGTTCCAAGAGACGAATTGCTGAAGTATGGGTGTTTCTTGATAACCATTCCCAATCTATGTTATCGGGGTTTTGTTCCAAGAGACGAATTGCTGAAGTATGGGTGTTTCTTGATAATTGTGACCAGTGGATTTTGTCCGGATTTTGTTCCAAAAGATGTATCGCCTGGGGGTGTTTGGATAACCAAAACCAATGAATTTTGTCCAGATTTTGTTCCAAAAGATGTATCGCCCTGGGGTTGTCTGACAAATAATTCCAACTGATTTTGTAGGGAGTTTGTTCCAAGAGACGAATCGCTCCGGTGTTTTTGGATAACCAATCCCAATGAATTTTGTCTGGATTTTGTGCCAAGAGACGAATCGCTTGAGAATTTCCCGATAATAATTTCCAATTGATTTTGTCCGGATGTTGTTGTAATAGATGTATCGCCTTGGTATTAGAAGATAACCACGTCCAGTGGATTTTCTCAGGATGTTGTTCTAGTAGGTCAATTGCCATCGGATTTTGGGTCAATACTTTCCAATCTAGTTTGTTTGGGTCTATCCAGTCTAATAATTTGTACATTACATCTATGTATATTGTAATTTTTTTATGTACATTTCATTTCTGATGAATAAAACAAACATATCGGATAACGAATCAATAAATAAACGCGGAAAAAAATGTATATAGAAAAATGATGGATATACAACCATATAATTTAAGAATTAAACGCACCATCCATGAATGATGATCAATATATGCTTATTATCAAAACAGTACAAATTCAACCCATTCGTAATATGATTACCGCCATCAAAGACATTTTGACCGATGCCACCATTACTTTTACTAAAGAAGGTATGCGTATCATTAATTTTGACAAAACCCATACCATCTTGGTCAATGTAGTACTCAATGCCAACAAATTTGAAGTGTACAAATGTAAACCAGAAAAGATTGTGATTTGCGCCAATACCTTGCATTTGTTCAAAGTGATTTCTACTATGTCCAATGACGATACGTTAACCATTTACATTGATAAAAACGATTATCATGACGGGGTCGTTTCCCATTTGGGTTTGCAGTACGAAAATGGGGACATTCATCAATGTTATATTCAAAAATTGCGTTTGATAGAACCCGATACGGAGGAATTGGTGATTCCGGACATTGAATATACGACCATTATCAATTTACCGTCGTTGGATTTCCAGAAAATATGTCGTGATATGAATTCCATTTCCGAACGGGTAGAAATTCGTAATACCAGTACGGAATTGAAGTTTTCGTGTGAAGGTAATTTTGCCAGTACCCAAATTTATCGTACCGAAACCGACGGATATACGGAATTTATCCAACGTCCTACGGATCCTTCGGTCGTCACTCAAGGTGTGTTCTCTACCAAATCCTTGTTGCAATTCATCAAATGTACGCCTCTTTGTAATACGGTTGAATTGTATTTGAGCAACGACATGCCCCTGATTTGTAGTTATGAATGCGCCTCTCTTGGTTCCATTCGTTTGTGTTTGTCTTCTTTGCCCGTGATTTAGAGCAAAAAATTGAAAAAAATATATGATAATACACAAAGTAATATCATATATTGGTCAGAATAATATGGATGTGGCATCAGAAGAAGTTCGTTCCGTATGCGAGGAAGAAATACCGGAAGAAATCCACGAAGAAATCCCGGAAGAAATTCCCGAAGAAATCCCGGAAGAAATTCCCGAAGAAATACCATCAGAGATTTGCCCCGTATGTTTGGATGAGATCCAGGAAGACGCACAATTTACCACCTCGTGTGGACATATATATTGTACAAAATGTATACTTCAAATACATGCATTATGCGTCAAAATGAAATGCCCTTTATGTAGAACCGAAATTACCAACATTCCTAGTATTACAGAAAAACGAGTCAAACTACATATTCCCGATTATGACCCCAACAATTATCCGATTTCTCCCTCTTTTGAATTCATTATAGATAGAAATTCACGTGATTTGTTTTCCAAGGCGTATTATACCATAGAAAGATTGGAAGCATGGGAAACATTGCGTTCGTATGTGGTAGATAGAGATAGAGGATTTATGTTTTCTGAATCAGCCGATATTCGTCAAATCATGGATGCGATCGCGGATGACAATGGGAATCATTCCGGATGTACGATGGGTATTACCATGCGCACGATGCATTTTATTTCTCAATTTGGTTGGACAATCTTTCGTGAAAGAATACATATGAATCATTGAAAAAATTGATTAAACCTACGATGATATATGATTATAATTATCATATATCAATATGTTACTAGCTAAAAAGATTTGTATGCCCTATGCGAATCGCTTGATAATAAATCGTCGGTTTATTAACAGTGTAAGTGATAAAATAATCAACAAAGGGATTCAAACGATAATACATGGTTGTGAATATATGCCGATAGTGTTAATGGCAGGAACGGGACTCGGAACATGTATAGGTTCGTATCACGGATATCAAGAATCAAAAAAAGATACTTATTTACAATGCATGTTTATGACAACATGTTTTGGATATGCCGGTGGTGGAATTGGCTATTTGTTAACCCTATTTTGTCCGGTTACTGTTCCGATTGTTATCGTAGCTACCATTGCCCTACAAATGGAACCCGTTATAGAACCCGAAAAAAAAGAATCAGATATCTACGCCCTCCATGACAAAAGACCTACCTAATTTTCTTCAAATGATAATTTGTTATGATTGAATACTACGGTAAGTTTTATGTATTGGTCATTACTGAATGTAAATATGTAGGTTCCGGGAGAGAGCCGTTTCTTGTCAAGTTCGCTGTGATGATAAGTAGTTTCTTTACCTTCGGTCTTCTGACCAATAATTGTATATGTATCGCTTGGTACCTCATATTCTTCTGGACTCCTACGTAGTCCTTCAGAATATGCGTGGTTATCCTCCACTACGCTACGGATACCACATCCATAAATAGTGACCATCATCTCTTTGTCTGTCGGTTCATCCATTTCAAACCATAACATATTTTTTTTTACTGTAAATGTCATATCTACACCATTTTCAAGAGTAATACACGATAGAATCTCCATATTTGTAAATATAGCTATTTATATATACAAAAATATATGTAAGTCTTTTTTTACCTAGAATTCCGGATTATGGGCTTTGAACAAACAACCATTCCGTAATAAATTGTCAATGTTGTAAATAATGGCAGGATCTTGCAAGGTACAATTTTTCATCCATATTTTGATAATACAGAAACCACGTTTGGGAGAAATCGTAATTCCGTTCACCAAGTCCATATGTGATGGATCTATCGTAAGTGAATACCCACATAACAAATACATCAATTTACGCCATACTTGAACTACCGCTTTGTTGGTGACTTTGTACGAAAAACTACCTCCTTGACGATTGTGGGAATCTTCCCACATGGGTGTAATACCTTTTCTCATAATAAATAGCATACAATTTTTGATGATATTGTCCGTGACTTTTTCGTTCAATTCTATCATTTGTTCCAATGTGGACACGTTTTCCATGATAGGTTTGTAACTGTCCAAATTCCAATTTTTGTCATTCGGTAGATGATAATAATAATTCCACGGGACCTGTAACCGTAACGATTTTGAATTAAGTAGTTGTTGATTTGTTACCGTTTTTTCGGACAAATCATGATGATGATCATTCATATTATCATGATCATGAAGAATATTCGGTAACGATGTATTGTTGCTCATACAAATCGTAAATACCTATACTATATATTTGATTGTTTTTCTATATCAGTTCGGAGTTACCCGACGACAACAATTTGTTATTGTTTTTCAGTTTTTTTCAGTTTTAATTTCATACATGGTTTTATCCAAATACAAATATTGAAAATACGACAATTCAAAATATTGCAAATTTTTGTCCATGAATTTGATAGTATAATCCATATCAAATACGAAATTGTTACCACCCACCACATAATGCAACATACGAGAAACAAATGCCGGCGAAAACAAATGATTACCTTCGTACATCATTTCCGATGGCAATTCCAATGGAATGGTATATGACATTTTCGGATGAGAATATTCAATACTTAAAAATCGGACCGTGGACGGTTGTAATTTTTCCAACTGTACGTCATCAAAATTCAAGATTTCCCAAGATGTATCCTCCTTTTTCTTGTTTTTGATATGTGTAGTACTACGAAAAATATATTGATTGGATGCCGTTTTATACGTGCATAATACGCGTTCCGGTGCATCTACCATAATAATTCCAGTATTTTGTTTTAGTAGATTTTCGTTGGTGCAAAAGATGGAATGACACATTTGACTCCATCTGTCAATTACATTCGCAGTTTGATTGCATTCGGTACATAGCACATATTCTTCGTTGTATTGGTAGTATGCTTCCGGTTTTTTACATAGAATGGGATTATCTCCACAAATAAGATCATACGTGGAATGTAACCATGAATGATTACATGAATCAAAGTATGTGATCGGCTCGGGAACATACGTGATATAAGATACATTGAGCCAAGGGGAAGAATCCGGTTCTGTGTAAATTCTACTTACAAAATTGTAGATACGCATGTACCAATAGGTCACAAAACATTTCATCGCCATGAACCATGGGGAATATTGTTCAAAATATTCTATCATCTTGTTGATTTTATACAGAAAACGCACGTAGATATCCGTTGCATGAATTAAAATCCACACAAAAAAATCGTACAATTGGTGAGTGGGTAGTAAGCTTTCTACGACTGATTTCTGGTCTGATTCTGGAAATAGTTTGAAATAACACGACATTGTATTAATTCTTGTTTAATTTTTATATCTTTTTGCAGCAATAATGATCCGAAAAGTTTCGGATATGAATAATCTCGTTATGTATATGTTCTAGTTCGGAAATTATCTTATCTTGGTTATTTCTTATAACAGTCACATAAATTTTATATCTTTTATGCAGTAATATAATAAGACATGTCAATCGTATTGTAATATTTCCATTCTTTGTTATGATAATATTTCACGGTAATTTTATAATCAGTTACAAACTCAAACGTAAACATTTCGTCGTCTCCTAACCAATAGTCTTCATACTCATATCGTTCGTCGTCTTTGTCAAATTCTTTTACGGTTAAATAGTGATATAAACTAATTTGACGAATCAATCCTCCTTCGTCATCGTCATAACACGGTTCAGGAATAGGTAAATGATCATTATTAGACATCGTATTTGTTGTTATATTCCGTATATAATACAATCTCCACTCGGAAGGGAAAGACCACATACACCCGTTCACAAATATAAAATGTCCATTTGGTGAAACGATCAATGGTCCAGTCCAAATAAATTCCGAACCACTTTTGTAGGCTTTACTAAATTCTCGTTTGTTGGGGTCATCAAACACTTGACCAGTTTCACAGTTGACAAACAATTTCAACATATAATCTCGCCCTCCAAACCACCATTCTTGACCACCCAATTTCACAAATTTATTGATAGGTGAATGGCTATTGAATTGCTTATATTGATGTATAATATTGCCAGTTTCTACATTGATTACTTTCACAATCTCATATTTGTCCTTTTCGTGTTTGGTTTCTCCATCTCCGCAAACCCATAGGGTTTGCGGAGATGGCTCCGAACCTCCAAACCTACGGTTTTCCGGTACGTCGTCTCTTTCTACCGATGAATAAATAGTATATGTGGTTTGATCACCACCATCGTCTTTTTCAATAGTTACTTTGTATTTTTTTGAATCCGAAAAAAATTCGTTGTTATTCATTATTGCTTACTTACTCTAGTATGTAAACAAATATTTAGGTACTATTATATGAACACGCATTTTTTGTCTCATCATATTACAAAATATGACAACGAAAAAATATACAATTACGCAATATACGCGTGACCAAGCCAAACGATTGGGTGTCACAGTCAAACATTCTCAAAATCCATTGAAAAAATTGGATGTATTTGACAAAAACGGCGACAAAATCGCCTCTTGTGGCGCCACCGGTTACAATGATTATCCCACATTTATGAAAAAAATGGGCAAAGAAATCGCCGACAAACATCGGGTACAATACAAACGACGACATGAAAAAGACCGACACGTGGTGGGGAGTCCAGGATATTATGCGGACCAATTGCTCTGGTAACAGGAACCCAAGGTTCCTGTTCAACCTCCTAAGTAACGAGGACACCACGCTTCGCAAGCGAAGCTAAGGTGCCCTCATAATGTTTCTTTGAAACAACGTAAAGTTATTCCATTTATAATGTTCAAGGGTGTAAAATACAATGGAAGAGGAAATACAAAATTATATTGATTTAATATTAGATATGGATTTTACAGACTATAAAATAGATTTGTGTTTTACTGCTGTATACTACTATCTCCATAATCAACCTAATAATAATGCGGTTGAAATAGATGAACGTTGTAAAATGAAGGAAGCATTACAAAACGCAATCAAAATATACCCCGAAATTAGTAATATTACATGGAATGAATTTATTAACAATAAACCTATGTATAATGCATTTAACACAATTTTATTAAAAGCATTTTGTAAATGGAGAGAACGCGGTTGGTTTGGCATGACAGATACCATGATAAAAGATGTTGATAATATGATATATGTTCTATTGGAACCTACGTCTATTGGAACCTACGGTTACAGTAAAACCTCCCTTGAGTAATGAGGACACCGACCTTCGGTCAGTGCCCTCATAAGGTTTCTTTGAAACTTTTCTAAGTACCACTTTCAAATTATTTGTATAGGATCCTATACAACTAATTAACCAAGAATCCCTGTAAGAGACCTTATGAGGGCACCGACCTTCGGTCGGTGTCCTCGTTACTTAAGGGAGGTTTTACTGGAACCGTAGGTTCCAATATGTTAGATGTCCAATGAAATGGTATTTTTGTCACTACGTTGTTTACGGCGTACGCGTTTTGGTACAGACGCATTCTGCATATCACGTAAAGAGGTAATACTAATCATGGAATCATTTTCATTCATTACGGATCCACCCGATGGAGGTGGTGGAGCCAAATCATATATTTGAGATTGCATATTCTGCGGTTCACCACTTCCGAAGAAATTGTTCACCTCTTGTTGTTGAGGTGGTTGTTGTTGAAATGGTTGTGGTGATTCTTCTAGTGCGGCATCTCGGGTTTTTAATCCCGAAAGTAATTGATTGATGTCCATGTTTTGGGGTCCGCGCATTTCAGGACGTTTTTGTGGTGCAGGACCCTGTGAAACCGAAGAACGTTCTTGCAAATCAATACCTTGTTCACGGAACATGGGTGTGGTATTTCCACGTCCTGCCGACAAATCGGGTCGTGTAAATTGCATATTGGACATGGGATTACGTGCAGGTGGTGGTTGATTTTTGGTAGATACAGGTGCAGGAGGTGGTCCAAAAGTGGTACTTACATCCGGATCACGATTCATCAAATTGTTTGCCATATTGAATCCAGGACTCGCTTGACTCATAGATTGCACCGTGGCATTGGTAAACATTTTCATCAATTCAGGGCTTTGTTTGATGACATCATTGAATCCAGGTGTCGCACTGGACAGCGCCTTGTTCGTGAAATTGACAACTGCTGCGGAAAATCCAAGACGTAACAAAATGGAAATTTCGGGTGACAATTTACCACCCTTGTATTTGTGATAAAGTTCACCAAAAATTTCTTCATAGGAGTCCAAATCTTCACTGACTTGTTCCCCCCATCCGTCTAAATTTAGGTCAAACGGATTGAAAGATGCATTGGCATATTCTACGGAATTGACCAAGGTCATGAACCACCATCCCTGCATTTTAATACTATCTTTTTTACGTTTATCCTCTAAAGCACCTTCATATTCATCTTCAATTTCTTCATAATTGGAATCCAAATTGAAATGAGACGAATGTTTGATGATGCCCTTTTCATACCATTCTTCCAATTTTTTGATCATCATACGTTTTTTGCGTCGTTTTTCACGGTCCGTCATACGGGTACTTCCTGAAGATTCCATGGGAATTTCCGTGTTGAGTTTGCTAAATCCATCCGAAGTTCGGGTAAACCCGGAAACACTTTGTGCGGTGGCTTCGCCTAAATTGGAATCCGCCATTTCTTCCACATTCAAACGGATACCACTGTCTGCGGGAGAACTCGTACTACCACCGCCTCCAAACCAATTACTGAAATTCAATGATTTGGTTTCACCACCACCACTACTACTACTATTAGAACCACTTTGTTCACCTTGAGACAAATCATTCAAATCTTGTTCTAATTTGTCTAAATCTCCCATATCTACAGATGTATTGGAAAAATTGTTCTTCTTCTTCTCATTCATCAGCAGTTCTATACCTGGTCCGAAATTGACAGAAGGTTTATATTCGTTTTCATTCAAATGCAATGAAATAGGTTCAACATCTTTGAGTCCGAGGTCAATTACTTCCATTGTGAATTTGTAGATATGGTATGTCTATTCATTTATTTCTATATTTGTACGTATCAATAACACAAACGTTTACATGATGCCTCCACTACGTTCTCAGCATCCCTACCAAACCCTTCCAACCTACAGTTGTACGGGTTTGCGTCTAATGGCTATTTTTCTTACGTGAATTTCTTTTTTTGTGATTTCTATGGGATTTGGAAGATTTACGTTTACCACCTTTCATGGGTTCTGGTGGTTTTTCCATTGTGACTGCGACGGTACCATTTGCGGGTAGTTGTTCGGGTTCTTCCATAGGAGGCATATTTTCATCTGTAGGAGACTCGGGAGATGTATGAGACGCCGGTTGGGGATCATTGTAGACTGAAGCCGCTACTGCAATGATTTCCGGATTGGCGGGGTCACTGGATTCCAATTCTACAAAATGGACACCATTGGCGGATCTGATTAATTTACCTTCCAATGGTGTTATTTCTTGGACAGGTTCACCCGGTTTGGGTGTATTTACCACCATTTTCTCTTTTTTTGCATTTAAAACAATATTTTGTCCTTCTAATTTTTTTGCACTACTACTTGGTCCTGAACCCATTATATTATATCTAAAGATTTAGATACATTACCTAGAAAGAAATGCAAAACGATGCTGAAATGTTTGTTTTTACCGAAAGTCAAAAACATCCTTTTTTTCTTACCTACGAAACGATCATGTCTTCGTTTCCGACTCATGACCAAGACCTCTTGGTTTCTTGGTACGACGAAGGGATTCGTATGGTAAAACAACACGCACAAAATCCCACCTTGTGTATAAAAATTCTTCATATGCTTCTTCTCGTCTTTCCAAAAAATCCGGAATTGTATTATTTTATGGGATGTCTACAAAAAAGTCTGGCAAATACCTGCAAACAATCCGTACTGTACTGGTTTCAAAAAGCCTTTCAAGAATTCACGCCTTCAGGAGATAGTGAAACCCTAAACCCATATCAAATAGAAAATACCTTGGATTTTTTCAAATTTTTGTTTGAATGCAACTATATGAATTATATTCAATATTTGATGGATACCAATGAATCCATCTTCCAAAAATTACTACAAATTCCTTGTGATCCAAGATGGCTACTATTCTTGATCGCGTATTATATCAAATCCAATCAACTAAAACATGCCACCCAGATTTATAATTTGTTACAACAAGGCAATATTGGATCCTATAGTAAAGATTTGCAATACAAAATATACAACAATTGTTTGATCATGCATACGCATATGGCAAATTTTGATCGTATTCCAGAATTGTTACGACGTAATTTTGAAATATGTCATTCTATGAAAGAAGATACCGAAATAGAATGGAATACCAAGAAACACGTATTTTGTAGTAACATGTTGCATTATGATTACATGTATCATGACCCCCAAGATCATAGAAACATGTGCCTACATGTAGAAACCTATTTTCCCAAACTGGACGATGACTTTTCTCCAAAAGAAGAACCTCTATTGGATTTGTCCTTTACCGAAAAAATACGCGTTGGATATATTTCTTCGGATTTTGTGGAACACGCGGTTTCACATTTTATTTTGCCCATCTTGGAACATCATAACCTAGAAGAATTTGAGGTTACCTTGTTTGTAACCCACAATTATTCTACCATCATTACGGAACCTCAATATGCCCGAGATTGTCAACGTCATCGTATCGTCAACCTACAACATTTGTCCACGGAAAACGCCGTGGCAAAAATACGCGAATTCAACGTGCAACTATTGATAGATTTGAACGGATATACCGAAGGACATCGTCTGGACATATTAGCACAACGTCCGGCTCCTATACAAATATCTTATCTAGGATTTCCCAATACCGTGGGATCCGCCCATATTTTGCAATATCGTATCACCGACCATATCGCGGATTTGCCCGATTCTCAACAATGGTTTGCCGAACAACGTTTGTACATGTCCCGGTGTTTTTTATTGTATCGTTCGTTGGCACAAACCAGTCCCCTGCCTTTTTTGAACGGAAATTCCCCGTTTTTTCCTTGGATTGTTCTTGGAGCAATGAATCGCGAATCCAAAAATTCAGACGAAGTCATGCAATGTTGGCGAACGATCTTGGAAAAAACCTCACATACCAAGATTTTGATCAAATTGAGTTCCAAAGAACACGATGAGATCCATATGGAAAATTATCGTAAAAAATTGTGTATAGGAGGAGTATTGGAGAATCGTATTCTATTTGCAAAATATGGGTCAACCACCGAATATTTCCGATTGTTTTCTTTCATAGACGTGTTGTTAGATACCTTTCCTTATTCCGGAACAACCACGACGTGTAATGCATTGTACAATTCTGTACCGGTAATTACATTGAGTCAGCGTGATTTACATGCACACAATGTGACTGCGTCTATCTTGACCCACTGTGGAATGTCGGAATGGGTCACTACCAATCCCCAAGATTATATCCACAAAGTCATAGAATGGGTCACTTGTCCCGTCAATTTGGCGACGTATCGTGGTAATGAACATGGACCGGGGGAGGTTCATCGTCGGTTTGTAGAAGGTATGATGCGCCCCGAACCCTTTATGAAAGAGTACGAAGGTATTTTACGCGATGTCTACGAAAAAAAATAACCCCGAGGGGGGTTATTTCTTTTTTTGGCTTTTTATTTTTTTTGTTGACAACATTTTGTATGTGATTCGTGTTCGTTTTCTTCCGTAAACTCCTCTCCACAATCATCACAGTACCAAAATGTCCAACAACCATTGTCTACTTCTTGTCTCCAATTTTCATCGTTCTGGCAATCTCTCGCATAATGACCCTTCTGACCACACATGAAACAAGTATTGTGCTTTCCTGCGCGTGATTCCTTAAAATATTCAGTTGTATTTGCGGATGACATTTCTTGTATATCGTATATTATGTTTTATGAAATGATTCTATGGTCGCAAAATCGCAATTCAATTTTATGTTTGTTTTTGTTTTTAGAGGACACCGTCGTAATAATGAATGAAATCGGCGGATTGATACGAACAATCGCATTGTATACGGGTGCACGTGTTTTGATTATGCTGGTCAAGGAAATTGGTTTTTGAACTTCTGTAATTGCCACATCTACTACAAGACTTGGCGTGCAGACATAATTGTTCTCCCATTTCAGGGAATACTAACTCTTTGTTACGTGGGATAAACGTCCACCATTCATCAGTTTCACTATCAATGTCCTTTTTATAACCATTTTTACGTGAATACGCTTCACCGATGATTTGTAAAGTCTTGTGAAATTTGTGACGATGATATTCTTGTGTATCGTAAAAGGCGTACGATTTGACCATTTCCTGCAATTCAGGCAGCAGGGAAGACGCTTTGAGCACGAGGCACTTGGTAACGGTTGAGGGATTCATGATCGTGATGGTTTTGAAATATAATATAGGTGTTATATTTCAAATAGGCAATTCAATTTTGTCATATTCCTCTGGACTCCTACGTCGTCCTTCAGAATATGCGTGGTTATCCTCCGCTACTCTACGGATACCACATTCAGTAATCATAATCTCTATATTCTTCTTTGACTTCTTCATAATCACTATCGGATAACGTGTAACGAATACATTTACATTTGATGTGTAAATTCCAGCTATAGTGATGACTAAATAATATATCGGATTCTATATAATTTCCACAAATATTACAAGAAATTGCGTTTAGATAAATCATTTCCCCCAAAGTATCAAATGACCAATATTCGTCCATCGTATCATTTTCACAGGTTCCGTCAAATCCATTTTTACGTGAACTGGCTAGTTCAATACGTTGTAGAGTCGGACGAAAACGTTGACGATGTAGAAATTCATCGGAGGATGTATCATAAAAGGCAAAAGATTTGACCATATCCTGTATTTCCGGAAGCAGGGAAGACGATTGGAGTATGAGGCACTTGGTAACGGTAGTAGGATTCATGACGGTTTTGCATTATGATACCTGCAAATTTTTATACCACATTCCTTGCAAAAAACAATCACATAGATCGTCCTTCTTTTTACTTTCCAACATATACGGCTCCCATACTTTCATTTTGGGATGTTTGTTCATCCATTGTTGGGTATAAAGAACCGCATCATGTTTGTGTTGTTTGTATTTCGCATTTTGGTTCATAGGTAACGATGCTGATGCATCTGAAAGTGCCGTAGGTGGTTCAAATCCTTTCAATTTGTTCTTGGAAGAAATGAATTCTATGTGAGCCTCGGGGAATCGCATCAAAAAATACATGGTCAGTTCTCCTTGAACGGTTTTCATACGCGAAGCCACGGTAGATATTTGGTTTTCCAAAATGACATGGGTAGGTGGCTGTTCATGTAACATAGTCTGTTTGTCCAAATGAAGAATCATATTTCTACCCAGAGTAATCAAATCGGTCTGTTTGGAATTGAGTATAGGAGCCGCCGAAGTTCCATTTGCACCGTTCGTTCCATTTGCACAAATCGGTTGAAAACATACCCGTTGAAAATGCTCACATAACAAATCTATGTAGATTTTTTTGGTTGGTTTGGGAGATGCTGCAACCGGAATTTTGTATCCGAGTACCAAGGCTTCCAATCGTTCCCGATTGAGCTTGTTTAATTGACTTCGTTCAAACACCTTTTTGGGAATCAACCATCCATTGGTAGGAGTACTATGAGATTTGGCATGGGTTTCACAATAAAAATCTTGGGTTCCTGTATGTGTAAACTTGGCGACCTTTCCACATACTCTTGGAACGACGGTGGATTGTTTTTTCTTGGGTATATTTCCCACGGAACAGGTACATCGCGCAGTAGGAAGGGAAGAGGGTGGAATTTCAGGATGTTGCATAAGATCAATCACACGCCAATCCAAAATAACATCGTCTGATTTTATGTCCGCGTTTTCGTTGGGGACATTGGATAAAAAACAATACGCTAAATTTTTGATACCTATATCAAAGGACAAAATACGCTGCATCAATATATGTAATAGCAATGATTCTTTATGTTTTAGATAAATACATCGGTGCCCAATTCAGTAATCAGTATAAGAAATAAATCCTTCAGGTGAGAGTACGGCGCTTACATCATGCACCAGGACTCCTATGTCGTCCTTGCGCATGATGCCGGAGAAACCTTCCGCTAGCGCTTCAGGTTTTCCGGCAATAACACCTGTTTCAGGAGGTGCGAATCCAGTATCTGCACATGTAATAATAACACAATAAAAAAGGGTTTTTATTATATGATTACACAAAAGGGGGTTTTTTATTTTCAAAATTTCTACGACTTACATGTTTTGACGAATGCACTCTTCACGGAAAACGTCAAATCCTTCTTTGGCAATCAATTCCATGAATCGCAAGGTCAATGCCATGGAACTACCACTATGCAACCCACCATAATCCTCTTGGATTTGGTTGCTCAAATCAATGATTTTTGGGTCTTCTGAGAACATATATCCACGTTTTTTCTCCGTATTGTGATTGTACAAATAATTCCACATTTCCATTTTTTGGACGGTTTGGTAGGCAGATTCGGCTTCACGTTTGTAAAGCTTCATAAAATCAAAACTGGGGTCCAAAGGATACATGCTTGGGTCAGAGGGCCTCCGTTCCGTATGGCCTTCAACAACTAACTCAGCAGGTAGCTTCGCTACCGAATGAGTTTGGTCAGGAATGAGAGCAGGCATTTCATCATCATCATCATCATCTGTGACACGCTGTTTCTTCGCGGGTTGCGTTGTTTCAACATCAGATACAGATTCAAGTGCTGGCATTTCATCATCCTCGTCATCGTCAGACACTGGTTCAAGCGCGGGCATTTCGTCATCCTCTTCTTCTTCTTCATCCATGCTATGAGTTTTTTGATTTACATGTAACCAATGTTCTTGTACGACAGACGCTTCCACATGGTCTACATTCTCATTACACGGTTGATTCGTATCTTGTATGACGGATTCCCGAAACGAATCAAATCCATTCTTGGCAATCAAATCCATAGTTCTCATGGTACAACCCATAGAACATCCACTATGACCTAATTCATAGTCAGTATTAATTTGATTCATCAACTCGTTAATAGTTGATTCTGTGGAAAACATATATCCGGTTTTTTCTGAAATAATATATTCACACAAATAGTCCCATTTTTGTAATCGTGTGATTGTTTTGTAGGCAGAACTCAACATATGACGTTCGTGCAAATTTGTGATAAAGTCAAAATTGGGTGAAATAGGGTATTTTTCGTCTTCTAACTGTACCTCAGTTGTCTCAAGATCCTTGATACGATCAGGTAGACCATGCACGGATTGGTCAGAAGGCTGACAGCGAGGCTTTGCACTTAGAACCCGCTTGAGAAGCGAAGCTTCTCTGACCGAAGCGGGTTCCCAGTTGCTATTCCGACCCAGAGAAGTTTGGATAAATTCTTGAACGAATGAATAAAAGTTTCCCATGATTGATTTGCGTTGTTGTACTTGTTTTAAAATGATACTTTCCGTCTTGTTCATCAAAAAGGCAAATCAATTTTTCTTTATTGGAACCTACGGTTCCAGTAAAACCTCCCTCTATTGGAACCTACGGTTCCAGTAAAACCTCCCTCTATTGGAACCTACGGTTCCAGTAAAACCTCCCT